>OODK01000011.1_pt1 | contig 257940 bp, 250 predicted proteins | sample 1671371 | NCBI WGS metagenome assembly OODK01 (sample SAMN06348150, study PRJEB24527) | human gut metagenome | biome: human gut; feature: ankylosing spondylitis patient; material: feces | host: Homo sapiens | place: China | collected 2015-10 | reverse complement strand
AAGTATAACACTTGGGCTTTGGCAGTAGCTAACTGCACTAAATATAATATAAGGACACAAAACCATGGCTGATGAATTAGAACTCGTGATGGATATTGATACTTTAGAAATTTTTGAAGTTATTTCTTCTGATGACAACAGTAAGGATGATTTAACACCATCAGAAGAAACGGTAAAAGAACAAGTATTAACTTCAAAATCCTATCACACTAATGTTGTTCAGTTGACCTTACTTGATGCTGTTAACCTAGCTAGTTTTGAAGATTCCTCTTAGTACGGAATTAAGAAAAAATAGGAGAATACATAAATGACAAATTTTCAACTTCTTGTAAAAGAAAACAATAAACGCTTGACTGAAATAAGTCAAGAAACAGGCATTAGTTACTCAACATTAGGTAATTATAATCAAGGGACTAGAACCCCTAATGCTAAGAATGCTCAAATTTTAGCAGATTATTTTGGTGTGTCTATCCCTTATCTACTAGGACTCGATGATACACCAACACTAGTAAATTCAAGGGGTACTATTCCAGCAAATTGGATGCAAGAGCTTTTTTCTATCAGTCACAAAAAATCTGAACTGCTACAGGAATATATGGAACTAGATAAAAGAGAAAAAGCTATTCTCAAACAGATAATGGAGAACTTAAATGCAACATGATTTAAAATGCCATCCAGACTATTTTGAAGCACTCCATGATGGTAGTAAAACCTTTGAATGTCGGTATAACGATCGGGACTTTAAAGTTGGAGATGAACTATTGCTAAGAGAATACGATTCCAAACAGGGTTACACAGCTCGCTGTATCGTGATGACAGTAACCTATGTCCTATCAGAGTTTATTGGCTTAAAAGATGGTTATGTGATTTTAGGAGTGAAACATGAGCCCGTTGATTATTTTTAATATTAGTTTTGCTATGGTCTTTTATGCCATGTTTGTTATTCGCTATTATCGCAAAGAACCCTCAGTATTAGTATTAATTCTCTTTGTGATGAATGCCGCAGTAGCACTTTACCCGATTTTTAAACACTTTGGACTGTTCTAAAAGAGCAAAAATAAGGTTTAGTATTGAAATACTAAGTTAATGAAATAAGTTAGCATGAAAGGAGTTTCGTCATGACGGCAAAAGAAAGACAAGTGCGAGAAACGATTATCACTTTTCTGATGTCAGAATTACATCTTTCTCGTCAAGAAAGTCAGAATCACTTAGCTGAATTAGAAGAATTTGGCCTTGTCAAAATTCACCCAAGTGGAACATTTTATTTAAAGGTGGTGTAACCTATGATGTCATTTGAAGCTATTACAGCGAATCACTACGTTACGTCAGAACGCTATTACAAGTTGCCTAAGACACTATTTGAAAGTCCTGTTTATGAGGACATGCGACTAGATAGCAAAGTCTCCTATGCTTTCTTGAGAGATCGATTGGAATTATCGCTTAAAAATAATTGGGTTGATGATAAAGGACGATTATACCTCATTTATTCCAACACAGAGTTGATGAAAATCCTGAATTGCTCAAAGTCAACTTTGCTAAGAATTAAGAAACAATTAGCTGAGTACGGATTGATGAAAGAAGTTCAACAGTCTAACAGCAAAAATGGAACGCTAGCTAATAAAATTTACCTTGGAAGTTTGGTGGCAGATGATTATTTTAACGCACCAGTTCCAGATGATCCTAATCCTAAACCTACCCCGGTGTCAAATTTAGACCAGGGGGGTGTCAAAAAAACACTAGGGGGGTGTCAAAATGAGACGGGGCTAGTGTCAAATTCAGCCACTAGTGAGACTTACTATAGTGAGACTGATAATAGTGAGGATATTAGTTCTAGAAAGGCTGAGCAAAATTCTGACGAATTTTCTCAACCAACTAGAGCTGATCATCACTCTTCCCAAAATCAATCTGTGAAATATATCCCACCAAAGTATTATTCGTTATTGAATGTGATTGCGGATCGCTATAATGCCAAATTTACCCAGTATGATCTCTTTACAGGAGAATTCCAGAATTATAGCTTAACACATCATCAGAAAATGCTTATCGGACAATATTTAGCCGATGGCTATGTTACCAGTCAAGAATTGATTGACTTGATTGAAAACCATATCCCTGTTGATTGTGAGAGTCCATTGGCTTACCTCTTGAGATCCTTAGACAATTTAAAACGAGAACGACTGTATGAGCAAAAAGAAATCGCACATCGCAATGCCCAAAATTATTATGCGATGCGCCAACAGGGGGTGGTAGCCGATGAACGTTAATGATGATACTAAGCCAGATACTGCGATTGAAGAACAGTATCCCTCACAATATCGAAGTAAAGTCATATTTTTTCTACGTCAGTTGAGTTGCTATTTGATTAGTTTGGTATTGCTCATAGGCTGTCACGTTTTAATCGTTTCTATGCTGATGGGGGTATTTCAACAGTATTGGCAGGCTAACTCACTTCCGTTTTGGCAATTAGCGGGAAAACACCTGTTTGAACAAAAGGTTATTTGCTTAGGAATTGTCCTGATGCTGATTAACTTAACGCTACTTGATAACTAAAAGAAGGAGATTACATGTTATACGATGAGTTTAAACCAATATCACATAAAGCTTTAACCATTGGTCGTAGTCCAAAAGAGAAGTTTATTGCAATTCCAAAATCATTATTCAAAGATAACACTCTTAGCCATGAGGAACGTATGAAACGTGTTGAAGAAATAGCGAAAGAACAATTGGAGAATAAGGAAGAACACAGATGATTGTTCGGAAAGGAGAAAACAGTGCTCAGTGTTGTATTTGTTATTGCTAGTTTCACAGCTCTTGTTGGCATTACCTTAATTGCTGTTGAAAGTCATCGTGCACCTCTCATGGCAGATGATGAAGTGACTGTGATTGTAAAGGAGGACTGATAAGATGACACCATTTAATCAAAAGGCTCTGGAGCTTTTAAAAGATACCGCTATTTTAGCCCAACAACGAGAACTGGATGAGTTGATTATCATTGCTTCTACGGTGGATGATAGCACGACTCAAGTGATGACTGGAACGCCAGTTAGTACCCTTGCTAAGCTAATTGCAACGGTGACAACATCAATTGAGCAATTGGGAAGCTTATTACAAACAGATACTGAGAGCTTAGAGGTGTTGAAAAAAGAAAGCGAGAAGCTCCAGCAGTCACTCGCTAAATTATAACGAGAAGGGAGAAAACATGGGGCTCTTTACCAATTCTGATCATGAGGCTCATCACTATTCGGAGCCTAAACCAGTAGAACCAATTGAAATGTTAGTGGAGTATCATGACTCTACGAGAGAAACCATCACAATTACATTCAACCTAGAAGAATTAGAACAATTGGTTGGTAATTCTTTATCAACTGGAGCCAGTATGAATTTTGCAACAGCTAATCCACCATTTTTTATCAATCCAAGGTGGATCAAGAAAATCACGTTTAGAAAAGCGACTAACTAAATAAGGCTATCAAAACCTGAATGTCTGACCTAGGCAGGTCACTAAACTACCTCTGTTCTTTGACAACTGAAAACACCGCTTGCCCTAATACAGCGTGGCTATGGATAAAAAGAAAAATGGGGGCGAGTTGCAACTAGAAAAGGATATCTAGTCCAGCCACAGACGTAAAAGCATGTTAAAACATAAGCTGAAGGAGTTGGGGGAAACTAGACTATAACCCCTGCGCATGAAATACCGATGTCAGATACGTTCTGACACAGCACAGCGTCAATTCGCTTTTCAACTTCAAGGAGAAATCTATGACAGATGAAACATTAACCACAGTCACCCTAAAGGACTTAAACTATTTAGGAAAATATGGTGGTAGTACCGCCCGATTAGATGATGGCACAGAAGTTAAGCTTTGTGAGCATTATGCAAGTAAACGAACTAAAGGCTATGTTGATGGCAAACTAAGAGAAGTAGAACTTCGTTTGCGTTACAAAGATATTTATAAGCAAATTCGCACCATCAAAAAGGGGCACCAGTTAGTTGCTCGAAAAGAGAGAAGCCCTCAGGGTTATCAATTACGGCTAACTGGTGAAGGATACCATCGCCCAATAAGACAAAGAAAGTAAAGGAGTTTATTATGACTAAAAAGCAAGTCATTGCAGCGTTAGCAGTATCAACTTTGGTTCTCTCAACAGCAGGAACAGCCTTTGCGGATGAAGTAACCCCACTTGATCCAACGACACCGTCAACGGAAGTAGTCGCTTCAGACCCTTCGTCATCAACGGATACGTCGTCTGGCACATCAGATACAGGTTCTACCACAGAACCAACCGTTCCTGTTGATCCAACAACGCCTTTAACTGGTGATAACACAGGGGATAACAGTTCAACAAATCTAGGAACTAGTGAGGACGAGTCAAGTGATCCAGGTTCTGAAACGACAGAACCTGAAATCCCAACTGAAACTGAGAAGCCTTCAACAGAAGAACCTGGTGAAGTAGAAGTTCCAACTACTGATGGTGGTAAAGCTACAGTCGTACCTGATCCAAGCGTTCCAACCAATAATCCAAACATTTCAGCGGAAACAGCTCAAAACGCAGGTGCTTCGCAGGTTGGGACAACATCAACAATGACTGGTCAAATTGTACGAGATGTGACTCGTAGTAATCCTGTAACACTCTATAATGGTGCAAGTCTTGTTGATATTCGTGATGGTTTCGTAACACTTTCATCAGGTGAAAAAGTTACACCAGAGTCAGTTGGCGTGACATCAAACGCTGATGGTACTTACACAGCTAAAACGATTCAAGGTGACATGGTAACTTTGCCACATACGGGTGAAAAAAATACAGCTGGCTTATCAGCTATTGGTTTCTTCTTGATGTCTCTTTTAGGAGTTGCCTCTTGGAGAAAACATCAAAAACACAAAATTTAATCGTCAGAACATTAGAAGAAGTGCTAAAATAAAGGAGTAAGGAAAAATGGCAGTTAAAGGAGTAAAAGACGTTATGAATAAAGCAAAAGTTATGACAGCTACAGCAACATTAGTAGCAGGTTTAGGAGTAGTTTCTCAAGTTAATGCAGATGAAGTTGATCTTTCATCTACAACACAAAATTCTGAGGCGCAAGCCAATCAAACAGAAAGCAACGTGACTAAAGCAGATGTCAATGCTGCTAAAGCTGATCTTGATACAGCTAATCAAGCGGTTAGCCATCAAGAACAAGTTGTTAATGATGCTGCAACAGTTGCTGATGAAGCTCAATCAGCATATGATCAAGCACAACAATCAACTAGTGATGCTCAAAATCTTGTAGATCAAGCAACACCAGAAAATATTGCTAGTGCACAAGATGATGTTAACTCGGCTCAAGAACAAGTTTCTCAAGCTGATACTGCGGAAAAAGTAGCTGAAAACACAGTTTCTCAAGCTCAAGAAGCAGTAAATAATCAACAAGCTAGTGTTGATGAAGCTCAAAGTGCTGTTAATACAGCTCAATCAGATGTTGATGCTGCACAGAAGGATGTCAATGAAAAGCAAGCGATTTTGGATGGCACAGGACAAGCTGAAATTATTGCCAATCGTGATAAAGCACAAGATGATGTTAACTCAGCTCAAAATCAAGTAGCTCAAGCTGAATCTGATTTAACAAAAGCTCAAACAGCAGATGCTAACCGTCAACAAGCGATTGACAACGCTCAACAAGCGGTTGATGAAGCAACCCAAAATGTATCTACTACAAAATCAGATTTAGATGCTAAAACAGCTCAAGCTCATCAAACACAAGCTATTGAAGACGCCAAACAAGCAGTTGTTGACCAAGCTCGAAAAGATGTCAATGAAAAGCAAGCGATTTTGGATGGTACAGGTCAAAAAGCTATCTTGGACGAAGCTGAAGCTGCAAAAAATGATGAAGCCAGTAAACAAGCTAATTTGTCAGCTGCTCAATCAGCTTTGAAACAAGCGCAAGCCGCAGATGCTAAGCGCCAACAAGCGATTGACAACGCTCAAACAGCCGTTGATGAAGCCAATCAAACTGTTACGTCAAGCAAATCAGATTTAGCTGCTAAAACTGCTAAAGCCAATCAAACGGAACAAGCCTTGAAAAATGCTGAAGCAGCATACAAAGTAGCTGAAAATGATTATAAAGCGATTAATACAATTACTTTAAGTCAAGCATATGTTGAAGCATTGAAAAAATACAATGATTATTCATTGTCAGCTGAAGAGCGTCAACAAATATTGAAAACATTAGCTGAAGAGTCAGAAGCGTTAGCTAAAGTCAATACTTACAAGAGCAATCCTAACGATGATAATTCAACAAAATATCAAATTAACGATCTTCCAGAAGACGTTATTAAAGAGTTGTCACTCTTTGCTGGCGACTTAGTTAATCAAATCAGAGTTGTGTTTGGTAGTCCTCAAGTTACCGTTACTGAGTCATCTGTAAAATTTGTTGATCTTGTTACAGATGGGTATGTTTCAGATCGTTGGAACGTTACTGAAGCTATGAAACAAGGACAAATTGGTCATGATGCTAAAGCGGTTAATAAGGCCGCTCAATACTTTGGCTTACCTACTTCATCCGCTGATGAAGAATCTGAAGGGGGTCAATACTACGAAGATTGGGCTTCATCACAAGTCTATGATGGTATTACTTTTGCTACGTTAAAACAAAGAGTTTATCAAGCAGTCACAGACTTTATGTTTAACGCTGATGAATGGCGACATGCTAGAGATATAGTTGGTGGTGGAGATGTTAATTCGCAAGTTTACTTTGCTATTGATTTTTCACGTCCGTCAACTGAAAATGGTGCATTTGCTGGAGTACACTTTGTCTCAATTTCAGAAGAACAAGTTTCGAATTCAAGTAATTTTAACACAACAGCTTTTGTAAATACAAAATCAGCAGAAAAGGTGACAGCTGCTTACAATACTGCACAATCAGCCTTAGCCAATGCTCAATCTGATAATAATGTGGCACAAGAAGCTAAAACAGCTGCACAATTAGCTTATAATAATGCAATTTCTCAATTATCATCAGCTAGTGCTAGCCTGACCCAAGCGCAATCAGTAGCTATTCAAACACCAACAGCACAAGCCAATCTTGCATCAGCAGAGACAGCTTTAACTAAAGCTCAAGAACGTTTAACAAAAGCGAATAAAGCGGTTGAAGACTTGAATGCTGACATAAAAGCAAAACAAGCTGCCTTAACTTCTGCTAAAGCAACACTAGAAGCTACACAATCAGCCTTAGCCAAAGCTCAAGCTGAAAATAGTGTAGCGCAAGAAGCCAAAGTAGCTGCTCAAACAGCTTATGATAACGCAGTATCAAACTTGTCATCAGCAAGCGCTACCTTAACACAATCTCAATCAGTAGCCGTTCAAACGCCAACTGCTAAAGCTAACCTTGCTTCAGCTCAATCAACACTGAAGCAAGCACAGGAAAATCTTGTTAAAGCTCAAAAAGCGGTGGATGATTTAAGCGCTGATATTGCCGTTAAACAAGCTAATCTAGCATCTGCTAAACAAGTTCTTTCTACCAAACAAGCGACATTAGCTACTAAGCAAGCAACTCTTACAACTGAACAAAATCGTCTAGCAAGTTTGCAAAACAGTCTTGCCACTGCTCAGGCAAATGTTCTTAAGGCTAAAGAAAATGTTATGACAGCTAATGATAATCTCGCTAAAGCACAAGCTTATTTATCAAGTCTACAAAATGCTCCTGAATTGTTAGCACAAGCTCAACAACAAGAAGTAACCGCAAAAGCCAACTTGTTAGCTGCTCTTGATACCTTAGAAGCAGAATTACTGAAACTAAAAGATTTGCAAGTGAAACAAGCAGCAACACAAGCGGTTTATGATACGACTTCAAAAGCTTATCAAACCATGCTTGATGCGCAAGAAAAACAACGTTTGCAAGATGAATATGATGCGATTATCGCTCAAGGAAAAACACCTGTAGCAATTGTTGATGAAACAGGTAAAATTGTAAGCTATCAAGCTGAAGATCGTCAAACAACTATTCAATCTTCAAGTGTCGAATCAACATCAGTTAAAGCTCAAGTTAAACCAGTTGAAGAAGTCTCAGTTGTTACGGCTAGCGCACTTCCAATGACTGGTGAACACAGTTCAGTGCTTGCTGTCCTATTTGGTTGTCTTATGACGATTTGGGGCTTAGTAGGTGTGCGTAGAAAAAATAATTAATCAAAAAGCAACTCTATGGTTTTATAATTATAGAGTTTTTGCTTTATTCATAACGTCTTTTTCTCTTTTGACCTAAGTAGGTCGTAAAACTGCTTTTCCTTATTCTTTTCTTTAATTTAAAGTAGACCTGAACACGTCATTAAACTGTTCATTTTTTATTGCTATAGTTTTTTAGGAAAGTCATACGGAGGTTATTATGACAAATCAAAACACACAAAATGGACACGGATTTTTCCGCAAGAAAAAATGGGCTAAAGGATTAGCTTCAGGTATTGCACTTGGTGCAGTGGTTACCATCTCAGGTGCTGCCTATGCAGATGATGCAACAAACACGGTTGAAACACAACCAGAAGTTACTGTTGTATCTGACAGTAATGCAACTAATTTATCAGAAGCACAAGCAGATAATAGTCAGTCACACACTGATTTAACGAATCAGTCTGGTGCACAAACTGGTGACTTAACTAATACTGTAACATCAGATAGCCTTAATCAATCAGTTTCTGCTGCTCAAAAAGCAGGTGTAGACGTCACAACAGGTGATACAGTGACGCATGACTCACTAGCAGAAGCACAAACTGATTTAAACAACCAACAAGTGGCTGTTGATCAAGCAACAGAAACACAAAAAGCAGTTGATGAAGCAACAGCTAAGGCTACAGAAGCCGCTCAACAGTCAGGTGTTGACGTAACGACAAGTAACTCTAAAACTTATACGTCTACTGAAGAAGCAACAACAGATGCTAAGGCACAAACAGATCATCTCACAGAAGTTACAAATGCTCAAAAGCAAGTCAACGAACAGTTGCCAAAAGCGATTGAAAGCGCAACGCAATCTGGCGTTAAGGTGACTGTCAAAGCAGGGACTAAAACGACTGATGCTAAAAAAGCTCTTGAAAATTTAGCAAATCAAGTTGCTAATTTGAAAAAAGCTCAAGATACTCAAAACACCATTAACAATTCAATGGCACAAGCTCTTGAAGAAGCTAAAAAAGCAGGTGTTACAGTCAGCACAACTGGTTTAAAATCTTATGATGATTTAGCTCAGGCTTTAGCAGATGCTCAAGCTCAAGTCACTAAACTTACTGAGTTTAAGAACACACAAACAGCTGCTAATCAATCTATTCAGTCGGCTGTTACAGATGCCACGAAAGCAGGGGTAAGCATTACCAAAGGTGACACTAAAACCTATACCTCAGCTGAAGAAGCCAAAGCGGATAGTGCCAAACAAGTCTCAAGCTTAACTCAAGCCACAGCGACTCAAAAAGAAGCGGATAAAACGATTGCTGACTTGACAAAACAAGCACAAGAAGCTGGTTTAGACCTTACCAAAGGCGCCTCAAAATCTTATACTTCAGTTGAAGAAGCGAAACAAGATCTTGCTAAACAAGAACAAGCTTTGAAAGATGCGCAAGCAGCTAAAACTAAGGCTGAAACGACTAACTCAGCTAATAAACAAGCTGCGGAAGAAGCTCAAGCGGCTGCTAACAAAGCTATTGATGATGCTGTAGCAAAAGCTACTGCTTCTGGAACGACTGTTACAACCGCTGGTACTATTGAAACAACTGTAGAAGAGGCTCAAAAGATTGCTCAAGAGCAAGTTGCTAAAGTTAATGAAATCGCTGCTAAAAACGAGCAAATTCAAGAAGAAAATGCGGCTAAGAAGAGTGCTTACGATTCACAAAAAGCTGCTGTTGATCAAAAAAATAAAGCAGCGTTTGATCGTGTGGGCTTAAATTATACTGGTGATTATGAAACAGACAAGGCTACAGCTGATAAATTTAATGCTGATGAAATTGAAAGAGTCAAATCACAGTTTGAGAAAGCCAATGACGGTAATGTTCTCGGTGCTAATGATGGCTGGGTTCAATATGTCGGTTCAAACGGCTACACTCAATCAAATACTAGTCAATTTAAGAAAGCTCAAACAGTCAATGGTGTTGAAATTGTAGCAACTGGTTCCCTTGAACCTGGTAAGACTACCGTTTATGTTAAAGGTGACGTTAACCAATCTCATGTTATTGCTAATATTAACTGGGGCAATGTCGCACCAGAAGGGGCTAACCTAAACAGTGATATCGGAACAGACTGGGCTGGAGCCTATGACTATAATACTAACGGAACAACAACACAAATCTGGAAGGGGAAAGTCTTACAATGGTATCGTATTCCACAAGCCATCACTATGTTAGATGGTAGTGTTCACGATGCTTATGTCTTGTTCCACGCGGATACTTCAGGTTTAACTTCACCAGGTGATGAAGTGGTCTTCTGGAACCAAGATGGTGCTATCAATGCGGTAGATGGCTATAGAACTGGCGTTAACGACCACTCAGACGGAATTCGAACAGTCATTCGTGTTGATTCCCCTGATAATGAAGACAATTATCTTTGGATTTCTCTCCTAGGAGATTTTGACATTGGTCAATATCTTGAAGCAGAAAACGATGTTGTTGTGCTTGGAATTGGTGGTGGTTTTGCGACTAACTCTGGTGTAGGAGGAAACCCTGTTGCCGTAGATGAAAACCTAGGCCTTACCTACGGTAAAAATACAACTCCAACTAGTGCATTGACTGGTTTTAACTCAGCTCCTGATGGTGTCGCTCTGATTGCGCAATATAGTAATCAATATTCAACCATTATCCGAAACACAGCTGGCGGAAATGGTGTTGCGGTTGCTCGTACGGACTTTGGTGCTGAAGCGAAAGTTAGCATTGTGACACCACGTCATGTAAGTATTTCAAATGTAGAAGAGCCAACCTACACAGAAACCTTACCAGTTTCCGTTCAAACTGTTCATATCACAGCAGATCAAGTCACTGTTCCTACAAGTGTCACACTTCATGATGTTAATGTTCAAGCTGAAACGCATGATATCAAACTTGAAACAAAAGTAGTACCAATAACAGTTGAAACAGAAGTGACAACACCAGCCCTTTCAGCAACTGTTCATGATATCACCCTTAAAACAGCAGTTCATTCCGTTGAAGTGACTCAAAAACCAACGAATGAAAAAGCCGTTACTAACAATGACAATATTGATATTAATGGTAAGACAGTTGCGAAAGGCTCAACAGTTAAATGGGTGCTTAAAAATAGTAACCTATTAGCAGGTCGTGAAGAATTGACTGCTGTTGTGATGAATGATCCATTTCCGGCAGGTTTTGAAGTTGATAATGAAGCAACAGCTAAAGCAAACGCTGATTATTATACACTTAAAACAACTGAGGATGGTTCATATCAACTTGTTGGAACAGCTAAATTGTTGTCAATTTTGAATGCTCATCGTGATCAAGATGTTGAAGTTCCTGGTTTTGTCTTTGTTGGTAAACCATTAAATGACAATGCTCATTATGATAATGCTTTTGAAACCATTTATTCAACCGCTAATGGCTATTATAAAGTTGTTTCAAATATTCCATCAATTGATACACCAGATAATCCAAACCCAACGAAAACAGTCACAGATAAAGCTGGTAGCGATATTGATGGTAAGACTGTTTTTGATAAAGAGGTGACCTTCCACTTGATTACTGACTACAGTGTTTATGTTAATACGATTGTTGATGTAGACACAATGGCAAAATCAGCAGGTATCTATGATGATACAGATGACAAGACAGTCAATCCAGATATCACTAAAGCTACTGTAACCGATAGTAAAGGTAATGATATTACCGCCAAAGGAACATTTTATGACATTGAAGCAGGGCAACCAATTCCAGCTGAAATTCAAATTTTCCTAGATGGTGCTCATCTCACTCCAGATGGTGAATTTGTCGTTTGGATTCCAAATGACCTCAAAGATTACTACCAAAACTATGTCTTAACAGGCAATAATGTGACGGTTAACTTACCAGTTGAAATTATCGCTCAACCAGGTGAAACAGCTGAAAATACTTTTGTTCAAGTTGAATTCGGAAATGGTTATCAATCAAACCTAGTCTTTGTTAAAGTTCCAGATGTATCACCAGAAAAACATGCCATTAGTAAAGATGGTACTGTTCTTGATGGTCAAGAAGTTGGGCTTAATCAAGTCTTTAATTACAAACTTGATGGTGTGACTGTTCAAAAAGATCATGATACACTTTGGCAATATGATGGTAAAGACAAGCTAGACCTTGAACATGACCGCTACACAGGAAACTGGAAAGGTGTTATCACTGGTACTGAATACACTGCTAAAGAAGATATGACTTTACCTTATGATGTGATTACTGAAGATGGTACAGTCCTCAAAGCAGGTGATACTATCACAGCTGGAACAAGCTATCACTTTATCTTTGAGTTTAATCAAGATACTGATGATGACTTTATTAATCAAATTGTTAAAGTCACTTGGGATGCTGAAAAAGGTGAATGGGCTTATAGTATTGATAAAGATTTCCTCAACTCTTTAGGTGTCGAAGGGACTTTTGATGCTGACTTCTGGATTGAAGTGGAACGTATTAAAGATGGTGAAGTGGAAAATACTTTCATCAATACTATCAATGGTCGTGAGCTAGTTGCTAAAGTAACGACTCATACACCAACTCCTGAAACGCCAGGCGAACCAGAACAACCAGCTAAACCAGTTGAAGAAGTCCCAGTTGTTAAAGCCGCTACACTTCCAATGACTGGGGATGAAACAACCCCAATGAGTGTTTTGGCAACGCTTATTGGTCTTATGATGACTGTTGGTGCCGTTTTTGGTCTTCGTAAAAAAGAAAAACATCACTAATTGACATTAAGGGCAGGCACTGCCTGCTCCTAGAAGTACATTATCCTGCCTAAAATTGTTAACGTCTTTAAATCTCCAGATAGTGTGCTTCTAGGAGCAGGTAATTGCTCTCTAAAAATTCAATAAAAGACTGTAACAAATAAACTAATAGTTGTTATTAGGAGTGGATGAGGTGAACAAAGTGCTACTAATAACAGCCTAGAGTTTCCTAGTGAAATATGGTATACTTAACCTAATAACACTAGGGAGGACTTATGATGAGAAAGGATACGAAAATGGATGCACATGTGACAAAAAACGGCTATAAATACTATACGCCTCAACGGTCAACTCGGAAAGCTCAATTACCTAAAGAAAATAAATGGAAAAAGGGGCTTAAGCGATTGGGACAAGTGCTTTTAACAAGCATGAAAAATTTACCGAATTTTTTAGTTAAAGTAGCAATAACGCCAGTCTTTTTACTGCTTTTTATTGTTAACCTCGTTAAAAGCTTATTGTTCACAGCTATTGGCTGGTTTGTATTTAAAGTAATTGTTGGCTTTGTGGTTATTTGCTATTATGCTTTTCTGACGAAAGAAGGAAATGCTCCTGCTAGTGTAGAAACGTGGTTTCACAATTGGATTATGCCAGAAGGTGTTCCAATTCATTACTGGTGGGAAACGACTATTATCGTTGTCCTAGCAATCATTACCGCCCTTTCTCTAACCTTCCATCCAAACGAAGAGTAATCTTCTTTATTATTTATCCTATGAGACACTAAGATTCTTCTTGGTGTCTTTTTTTTGACTTTAAAAATAGAAAGCGAGAAATATCTATATGCAAACAGTTGTGAATTTTATTAATCAAGTTGGAACGATCGGAGGTCTAGTTGGTCTTGGCTGGGCAGCTTGGGGTGCTTGGGACTTGGCGATTGGTATTCGGCGAGAAATGGACGACAAGAAGGATAAGGGGATCCAAAGTGTGATTCTAGGAGCGATCATAGGAACGGTGCTGAAAGCTCTCTTTTCAGCTCTCGCTGCAGGACTCTCAAGCATGGGTTAAGAGAAGGAGGTGGTGGTCGTGAACCAATCCACACTAGACCAATTAACCATGAGTCTTAAAGACTATAATCCAACTGCCTACCAGCTCATGGAAACCGTTTCGGGTTCAATGGAGACCGTTGCCATTTTATTACTGTTACTTTTTATGGGGATTAACCTCATGAACTGGAACCAACAACTAAAAAGCAATGGTGGGGAGTTAACCCTGCAGCTCTGGATTGAGGAAATCCTCAAATATACCATTGCTCTTTTTCTCATCCTTTATGTGGATGAGATTTTTGACAGCCTCTCTTGGCTTTTTAATGTCATTATCAAGATGGTCGCTCAAGCTAGTTTAGATCCTTACAAAGCCCAAACACCAAATTTTAAAGGCTTAAATTTTGCAGCTAAACTAATGCTTCAATTTGTTTACTGGGTAGTTGACTTTATCGGTCAAATTTCAACGAAGTTGCTGATTTTATTGCGTTCCTTTACGTTATACACGTATAAAGGTATTGCTAAAATCATTGTCGCTTGTTACCTGATGGACAGTCTGCGCCCCATCTGTTTTGGCTTTTTCAAACTGTATATTGCGGCAGTGCTCCAAGGACTGATTCTGGTGATCATTATTATTCTCTATCCAGCCATTGTTACAGATGACCTCTTAACTGTTGCTAGTACAGGAGCTTGGACCAGTGCGCTTATGGCGATCGCTAAAGGGATTATTTACATTATGATGCTCTTTGGCAGTCAACGGATGGCTAAAAGTATTATGCAAGTAAACTAAAGGAGAACGTTATGACTAATTTGAAAACGTTGATAGAACAAGAATTTAACAAGGTTAAAAAAGACTCACATTCAACTCAATCTAACTTTAATGAACCAATGGAACCAGAAGATGTTTCAGATCTGAAAAGAGAAATTGAAGCCCTAGAAGAAATGGTTGCCTATCTGACTCCCTACAAAAGGATGTTTGAGTCTCTAAAAGAACCCTTGTATGACTGGTTACTTTATGGACGGGTGAAAATTGAGGAGCTTCCTTTGGAAGTCCGAACGGAAAGCTTGGCTTATACCCATGCCTGGCGTTATGCGGAAGCTAAGCGTGATGCAACCTATGGTATGGCCATTCTTGATTTATTCCAGTCAGACATGGCTGAACTTGTTCATTTGGGAAAGCTAAATCAAGAAGCTTATGGCGAATATCTTGAACAATGGATGCAGTATCTTGCCCGTGGTCTATCTGCCTTTAAAGACAGTAAAGACTATAACCAATATTTCCTAAAGCTGCAAGAAGCTCATAAAGAGTTGTTTGCGGAGTATATTGGAGATATGGAAGATTATAGAGAATGTGTTTCTTTATTGTAATCATAAGTTTAGCAGTTTAACTTTCAAATTGTTTTTTAGGTATGAGAAGGAGAATAATAATATGGTCAAGAAAGATAACCTTGATTTGGAGAATATGTCAGGAAAAGAAATGCTTCGAGATGTTCTAGGAAGCTATAATTTTAAGTACGGAGTTTTCTGTATTGAGGTAGGTATCTTTACCTATTTAGATTTGCTAATTGCAGTTGTTTTATTAATGACTAATCATCACGTTTTAGGCTCTTTGGCGTTTCTTTTTCACGTTCTGTTACTGGTAATTGGCTTCCTCTGCGGAGAGAAAAAATAGAAGGGAGGTTAACCATTGTTGTCAGTAAAATTGAACTGTATTTTTTAAAGAAGCTATTTAATAAGGCAATTGTAGATAATAGCGTAGCTAACAAACTAAACGTATTTTCAGGAAAGACAAGTAGTAAGAAGAGAATAATGGCAAAAATGGGATACCATTCAAATATTTTTTGATGACAACGATCCATAAATTGAGAATATAAGGGGTGAAATGGTCTGACTTTTCTCAGTTGGATTTCTAGAAAAATAAGTCCGTAAATGGCTACAGTAATGAGTATCATAAGATAGCCTGCTCTGACGATATATGAAAAATCAATTTGTTTGAAAAGTGCTAGTGTATTATATTTTGAAATAGAAATAAACGCATGGCATATTGCCCATAGAAGTATACCTGCAGTCAAAATAATTCCAAGACTGATGAGGTAGGGGAAATAGTTTTTTAAAAGTAAACGGATTAACTTCATGTTTTAGCACCTCTGTTTTTTGCCATTATTATATCATATGGAAATTTTTCCTTTGAAGATAGTAGAGCTACAGGTAATGAATTTATAATAAATATAAGATGGATAGAAAGGAGTCCTATGACACGTTTAGGTAGTGAATTTTTAAAAGCCTTGGATAGCTATGAACGGCCATTCTTAGGCTATATGACCTTAAGGCAGTGGATATTGCTTTTTGGGATTGGCTTGACAGTTGTTGTCACGTCAATCTTTTTTTGGCTTAAAACACCCACTATGATTCGCTATGGCGTTGGTGCTCTGGTACTAGCGCCTTTTGTGATTTTTGGGTGTCACATTGATGAAAAAATAAAGGATGAGATGCGCTTTTTGTTAACCAAACAAGAACGTACGTATCAAACTGACTATGATAGAAAGGAATATACTCGAAATGACTTTATTCAGCCGAAAGACAACCCCGAAACTCTCCAAAGCTGAGAAAGAACGTGCGAAACGTCTCAGACGTACCATGACAGCGTCCACACAAAATACGCTCAATTATCAATATTTAACCCCAGATGGTCTCATGACCGTCACCAATGATACCTACTCAAAAACGTATCATTTGGGAGACACCAGTTACATTACAGCGACAGATGATGAACGTATCGATGTCATTGAAACCAATGCGGATATTTTTAACTCCTTAGACATTGACAATGATATGCAACTGCTTATTCTTAATCGACGGGTTGAGAGTGATAGTTTAAAAGCGATTCGGTATGATCTCGCTCAAGATGGCTATGACAATATTCGCAATGAATACAATGCCATGATTAAAGATCGCTTTTCTCAGGATCAAAACACTTTCAAGGTGGAGAAGTACCTAACCATCACGGCACAGGCCGACCAACCCAACCAAGCAAGGCGTATCCTAGACGATACGGCTAATGTTATTGAAAGTCAGTACAGCAGTTTAGGGATTTCCTTTAAGGAAATGGATGGCTTAGACAGACTGCGTGTTTTTCGTAAATTGCTACGAAAAGAAGCCTTTCTCGATTTTAGTTATGAAGATATCGCAGTAGCTGATCTATCAACCAGAGACTTTATTGCGCCATCTTACCTAAAGTTTGAGAAAGACTATCTTCGGATTGATGATTATTACGCTAGAATTCTCTATGTGAAACAGTATCCAACCTTCTTAAATGACAAGCTGATTAAGAATATTTTGGATACTGGGATTGAGTTGGCCATTAGCTTGCATGCGAAACCCTATGATACGGCTGCGGCTATTAAGAAAATAAAAACGGTTCAATCAAGTGTCCGTAGAGAAATGATTAAAAGCCAAAAGGCTGCGGCTAAAGATGGGATTGCTGCCAACTTAGTCGTAGGAGGAAAAGCCACCGAAACGTCAAGAGAAACCGAAAAGTGGACGGAAGAACTTCAGGACAATGACCAGAAGATGTTTTCAGGGGTTATGACCATCTATCTCCTAGCAGATAGCCTAGAAGAACTCAATAACTATACCGAACAGGTGCAACGCTCAGTTCGCAAGAATACGATTGAGCTAGACAAATGTTACCTTTATCAAGAAGAGGCCCTCAATACGATTTTACCAATTGGGGTGCCTTTTATTAATGTCAAACGTCGCTTTATGCGGGACATGACGACGAGCAATTTAGCTACCCAAGTGCCTTTTACGAATGTGGATTTGCGTTCTAACAGTCCACGGGCGATTTATTATGGCCAAAATCAGCTCTCTAAGAATGCCATTACAGTTGACCGTAAAAGAGATCTGAATACAGGTTCAGGTGTTATTTTTGGTATTCCTGGTTCTGGGAAGTCAGTCCTAGCTAAGGCAGGAGAAATTATCCCAACGCTTCTACGGTATACAGAAGACCAGATTATTATCGTTGATGCTGAAGATGAATATACAGGTATAGGACGGGCCTTTGGAGCAGAAATCATTACCATTGCGCCAGGATCTCCTCACCACTTCAACCTCCTTGATCTACCTGATAAAGATAAACTGCAGGCTGAAGATAATGACCCTATTGGGCAAAAGTCAAACCTCTTGTCTACACTCTTTGAAAATATCTTCTCTGAGGTGTCTGATGATGAATTTGCCATGATTGACCGAGTAACCAGAAAAACCTATGAAGCTTATCAAAAGCCTACCTTTAAGGATTGGCAGGAGATGTTAGAGCAACAACCTGAAGAGGTGGCACAACTGTTAGCCTTAAAAGCAGAACCTTATACCAGGGGGTCTAACGACATTTTTGCTCATCCAACCAATGTTAATATGGATAACCGCTTTATTATCTTTAACCTCAAGCAGTTAAGCGGGAAGCTCAAGCCCTTTGCGCTCCTTGTTATTCAAGACTATATTTGGAATCAAGTGGTCAACCATCAAGGAAAACTAACCACCTGGCTTTATTTTGATGAGTTGCAACTTTACTTTAAAAACAAACTGCAGGCAACCTTCTTTACGGAACTTTATTCTCGTATCCGTAAGTATGGTGCTATCTCAACAGGAATTACCCAAAATCCTGAAACCGTCTTGTCAACTGAAGAAGGACGTAAACTTGTTGCTAACTGTGAATTTATGGTTCTTCTAAAACTTAAACGTACCGATTTAGAAGCTCTGTCGCAAGTGACCCCACTGACACCTTCCTTAGAACGGTTTGTCTTACGCCCTAAAGCGAAAGGAACGGGCTTGATAGTGGCTGGAGATACCATTGTTCCTTTTGAAAATCCTATTGCGAGAGATACGAAGCTTTACCAACTTGTCGCAACCGATGGCTAACCCAAAAATAAAGAAAGTGAGGTGTAGTTGATGTATGAGACAGATCCCAAACAAGCCAGACAAGAACGTAAGCAGCGGATAAAAGAAGGCATTACATCCAATCGAAGCAAGGTGCCTAAGGAAGCTCGCTTGGAGTCCAAAATGGCTTACAAAGCAGCTAAGAAAGACTATCGTCTAGCTCAAAAAGACTATGCCCTGCATCAAAAACCTAAACCCACAGCTAAGGCCCTTTTCTTTAAGCAACAACAAGATAATGCAAGACTCAGTGAACGAGTCGCAAAGACCATCTATAAGCGAGCTAAAAAAGATGATGATACTTATATTCCCAATCGCTTGAAGCGACATACCAAACAAGGTGCTAGGATGAAAATTCGGCAGAATGCTGAACAAACGGTACGGGATAATGACATCTTAGGGGATTTGGTCAAAGCCAGACAAGATATTCGTCAATTTCATTATCAAAAGAACGCTTCTAAACATGCGCTTAAAGCAGGTGGAAAGCTAGCCAAGTACACCATCAAACATAGTTATGGTCAGTTGAACCGTACTTATAATTTTATCCGTGGACGTGGCTATACCAGAACCCCAGAAGAATTTTCTTGGGAAGGCAAACTCACGAGAAAATTCCGCCAAGTGAGACAACGTGTTGCACAAACCAAGGCAGGAAAAGTCGCTAAAGGAACGGGAACAGTCTTAAAAGTGGGCTCAAAACCGATCCGCTCTATTTTGGCTAATCCATTAACGGTTAAGTCCTATTTCCTGATGTTTCTTATTTTTGGTCTCCTAGCCCTCTTTATGGGGGTTCTAGGGGGTAGTGGGCCTGTTCAACAAGATGAGTTTGATTTAAACCAATCTTGGCTACAGATGAGTAAACGAGATCGAGAGAAATCTAATGACAAGGTAGATTACTGGACCAACATCGATGATATCCTCTTTTTTATGAACTACCGCTACGGTAGTGAATGGAACCCAGATAGTAACTGGAATGAGGGAACAGGTGGAGAGTTAGCTGGAAACTTAGGCTTTAATCACTATTCGGATGCTTTAAACGATTTATGGAACCATCTAAATGATGACCCAAGCAATCTTAAAACCATGGCAGACCTCTACGGATCTTCTTCAACACTAAAGTGGGCTAAACTTGATAAAGATGAGATAGAAGAGTATAAGGAGTTACTTGACTTAGCTAAAGAAACAGGACGTTACCCTGCTTATCAAGAACTAGACAATCCTTTTTATACGGAAGAAGAGGAAGGTTATAGCGATGCCTTGGTTATTTTGAAGCGTTTTGGCTATACCTCAACGACAGATATTTATGAAAAAACACAATTGAAGGCAACAACAGGTCAGACTTTAAGAGCTCCTTTGGATGGAAAGGTAATCATCAAAGACGATACTGTAGCTATTCAAACAGATGAAGCTATCTTCACTTTTGAAAAGGTTGGTAGTATCCGTGTTACAGATGGCGCAGAGGTCACGTCTGGCGATGAGATTGGAAAAGTGACGACAAATGGTTATCAAACCATTCAATATCAGAAGCTGGAAGAAAAAGCAACGAAGGAGAAAGAGGCTAAGTGGACGGCAGTCAATCCAGGCTTTTACTTCCAGTCTGTGACTTATAATCAAACGACTTCAGTCTTGACAACACTTGATGGGGATTTAGCGACAAAGGCTAGAAGTATTCGAGATTACTTAAAATCAAAAATACCTAATCTGACTGACAACGGGTTAGCTGCTATGTTAGGGAATTTTGCGACGGAAAGTAGTATTACGGCCAAACGAGCTGAAAGTGATTATTTGTCCCCACCTATTGGTGCAAGTGAATCATCTTGGGATGATGAAGCTTGGCTGAATATGGGCTATAGTGAAGGTGCTAGTGTAGGAATCCTAGTTGTTCACCGAGGATTAGGTTTAGGCATGTGGACGGATACTTCAGATGGCGCCAATCGATCAACGCTCCTTCGTCAATATGCGACTAGTCAAGGAAAGAAATGGTATGATCTGGAATTACAACTAGACTTTATGTTAAATGGTGACAACCCTTATTACACAACAATTGCTAAGGAAATTCTAACGAGCAGTGATGACGTGAATACACTCACCAAACGTTTTCTCAATAATTGGGAAGGTAATGCAGGGGATAAGCTACTAGAACGTCAGAATAATGCAAAGCAAATATTAAACTTCCTAACTCAACAGGTGGCTGGTGGCGGAACGCTTACTTCCTCCTGGGATTTTCCTGAGGAATATCGGGATAAAATTAAAAATATGCCAACATCTGCTAGTACGACGACGCAAGCAGGGAGTGGCTATCCAGTAGGTCAATGTACTTGGTATGCTTATAACCGCCTGGTGGAATTGGGAGAAATTACGGATCTATCAGGGACTTACGGTTATCTTGGTGATGGTCAGAACTGGGTGAGAAACCTTGCTGCTAAAGGATGGAAAACCAGCAGTTTCCCAAGTGTTGGTGCGGTTTGCTCAACCGCAGGTGGTTTTGACAATACTTATGCAGCTTATGGCCATGTCATGATTGTTGAGGCGGTCAATAGCGATGGCAGCTTTCTAGTATCAGAATACAACTATGCAGGCAATCAAAGTCAGATCCATTGGCGAGTTTGCCAACCAGCCATTTACTATACGTTTGCAACCCCAAATTAAAGAATGAAAGAAGGAATTATCTATGAAAATGCTTGACACTGAAAAACTGAAGTTTCTAAAGTTGGCAGGTCTAGGTTTAGCTGCTCTTCTTGTCTTAGGCTTAGTCTTCTGGTTTAATTTTGGAACAACAAAAACTGACCAAACAACTAAAGAGACAAAAACGACGACTAAACAGACCAAAAAAGCAGAAGGGAGCGAGTTAACCACAGATTACGTCGAAGCGTTTTTGACGGCTTATTTTACCAAAAAAGATCTAGGAGAAAACCGTAACCGCTACCTTCCTTTTATGACAGAAGGAGCTTACCAACAAGAGGTCAATAGTGAGGAGGAACCCGCCACACAAGCTTATAAAGGCTATGTGGTCGATACAAAGCTTAAGTCTGCCACTATTTACATCGATGAAGAAAATCATGTGGTTCTAGCTCAAGTTAGCTATACCCAGACGCAACTTCAAAAAAAGAACGATTATACGAACGCTCAAACCGATGTGCTATCAAATAGCACGCTTCGTATTAGTTACATTAAACAGGATAAGAAGTATCTGGTGAATCAGATTGAATCCATTCTGATTGTTGACACCTTGACGGCTAGCCAAGAAGCCTCTATGCCAACCCTTAACCAACCTACCCCAGAACAATCTACTGAAGAAGGAGACAATTAACATGACAAAACTTGAAACATTAAAAGCCCAACAAACTAAAGCGCAAAAGAGACTTGCTGACTATTTAACGAAAGTCAAAAAAGAAGAAGAACGCCTTAAAGAGCTAGAAACACAAATTATCCTAGCAAAACATGAAGAACGCTCAGACTATTTGGCTAAATATAACTTAACCTGGGCAGATATTGAAACAGCCCTTGCGGAGGGAAAATTGAAAGGAGAAGCAGACCATGTACCGTTTAACCAATCAGACACAAAACACGACAACGACCTACAAGAATAGGGATTTAGTCTTACAAGCCATTGAACGAGAAAATGCGAGAGTTAAGCACCTAGAGGCAGAAGGGTTATTATTGGTAGAAGAGCTTGATAAAAAAGGAGTGGTGATCTATCAGGAAGATATCTTTCTTCCTTTTGAGGGTGTCACAGATAGCCTTTTTCTAAAGCCCAATACAACGACAGCCCTTGAACCTTCAAAAAAAGCAAAGCCTTTCACTTTTCGGAAGCGTTCTGAGGTCAAGAACGATCAAGAACCCAGCTCAAAAGAGAAACAAGGTCTTAGAAAGCCCATCTCAGACACAACTTTTAAGTCTGAGACTTCTCCTAAGTCTGGCTCTCTCATAAAAACGATTGGTAAATGGGGAGCTGGATTAGTTATCGTGGTTAGCCTAATGCTAGCGGGTCTCTCTACCATATTGATTTTTAATCAAACAAAGCAAGTGGTACGTTTAAGCCAACAGGTCACCCAACTAGAAAATCTCCAGTCACAAACAGGAAAGCTAGATACCTTCATGCGTTATTTTCTTCCCTACTACTATTCAGAACAAGGAGACCTAGGTGACTTTGTCTCACCAAAACTTGACTTAGCGCATCAATCAGGTCAATTGCAATCAGTGATTTTAGAGACCACTTCCCAAACAGGTGATAAAACCTATCAACTAACGTATGTTTTAGCAATCAAAGATGGCGATAACCGAAGTCAAAAACGGTTAACAGTAACCGTAAAAGAGCAGCAACAAGCTCCTTATGGTTATCAAATCATCAAGGAACCTAAACTAACAGATTATCCTAACTAGAAAGGGATGTTATGGATCAAGAAAAAACAAGCCATTCTTTGGCATTAAAGGGAAAAATCACCTTAGAGATGACCATTCAAGCCCTCTATGCTTTAGCTAAGGCCTATCATGATAACCAGCAATATAAAATGGAACATCGAAGCTTTGAAGGGGAAGCACGGTTTAATGACTTTATGGCAACCAAATCTCAAAAGGATGTCGAACAACTCTTAAGCAGTGAAGTACACCTCGAAAAGCTAAAGCATTACTTGGAAGAACTCAAAGTTGGCTTCACTTACCAACAAGAGGGAGAAACAACCTATCTCTTTTTTGAAAGTAAGAATCGTCTGTTAGCAGAAAAAGCGATTAAGCAGATGATTTCAGATATCACAAAGAACCCTGAAAATTTGGAAAAATTCTCTAAAAAGGTGTTAAAAAAGCCACATGAAATGACTCCTGAAGAAAAAATTGCTTATTACAAGACCCATACTGTTTATAAAGGGATGAGTCCTGTTGTTACTAAAGAACTTGGAAAGGAAAAAGAACGATGACTAAAAAGCCAATCTGGCCCTACCTACTGGTGGGGCTATTTTCGTTTATTCTGTGTCAATCATTGTATCATTATTACCAATTATCAACTGATGCAGTCCCTTTTATGGGAATGGTACGCCTGAATTGGTTATTGGAAAATTTAGCTGCTTTCCGCCTTGGGATCTTTTTTGATTCAGGTGCTCTCTATGCGGGACTTATTGGCGTTTCCCTCCCGCTGTTAGTTTATGTTTCTGGAGATAAAAGTACTTACCGTAACGGTGAAGAGCAAGGAAGTGCCCGTTTTGCGACGTTACAGGAGATGAAACGCTTTGAAGATAAAGAGGTTGATAAGAATATGATCTTTACCAAGAAGGTCAAAATGGGGCTCTTTAACTTCCGCCTAGCTTACAATGTCCAACTCAATAAAAATGTTATTGTGATTGGTCTTCCAGGTGACGGGAAAACATTTACGTTTGTCTTACCTAACCTCATGCAGTTGAATTCGAATTTTGTGGTTACAGATCCTAAAGGGAACCTTGTCCATGAAACAGGGAAGATGCTTGAAAAGCATGGGTATGCTGTTAAAGTCTTTGACCTGATCCGCTTAACGAATTCCGATCGTTTCAATCCTTTTCATTACATGAGCTCTGAGTTAGACATTGACCGTATCTCTGAAGCCATCACAGAAGGGACTAAGAAAAGCGAGTACACGGGTGAGGATTTTTGGGTACAAGCTGAACTGATGTTGCAGCGAGCACTCATTGGTTACCTTTATTTTGACTCTAAGGATCCCGAAACAGGTACACAACTTTATATGCCTAATCTAGGTCATGTGGCAGATCTCTTACGAAGTATTTATCGTGAGGACCCCGACGTTCCTAGTCCTGTGGAGCAGATGTTTGAAGAATTAGACGAACGTCAACCTGGTAATTATGCTTGTAAACAGTGGAGACTATTTCAAAACTTTAAAGGTGAAACGCGAAACAGTGTGGTAGCCATTCTCTCGTCACGTTATTCCATTTTTGATCACAATGATGTTAGAAAACTCATTAGTGAGGATACCATGGAGATTGATACTTGGAATACCAAGAAAATGGCTGTCTTTATTGCGATTCCTGAAACAAACAACGCCTTTAACTTCCTATCTTCTATTTTATTTGCGATTAGCTTTGAAGTCCTCACACACCAAGCAGATGATATTCTCCAGGGGAAGGTAGCTGGCTACAGTCGACAAAATCTCAGGCATATCCAATTTATTTTGGATGAATTTGCACAAATCGGTCGTATTCCAAACTTTGCACAAGTCTTATCCTCTATTCGTAGCCGTGAGATGTCCATTAAAATTATTATCCAAGCTGTTAATCAGCTGGAATCGCTTTATAAGAGTGATTGGAAGACCATCTTTAATAACTGTGCTACCCATCTCTTCTTAGGAACGAATGATAAGGATACCATGGAGTATTATTCAACCCGTTCAGGGAAACAAACCATAAGAACAAGGTCAACCTCACGCTCACATAGTTACCGTAACGGTTCATCAAGTGAAAACAAACAAATTCAAGGCCGCCCATTGTTAACCCCTGATGAGGTCGCCCGCATTGGTGTTGACGAAGGGCTTGTCTTCATTTCTAAACAAAATGTCTTTAAGGATAAGAAAGCTAGTGTTTACGATCATCCAAGACAACATGAAATTGCCCATTCTCCTGAAGATAAGGAAACTTGGTACAACTACACCCGAAAAGGAACAGATATTGATGGTCTGTTGCTTCATGCGACAGATTTAACCCCAGAGTTTGAAGAACTCTTTGCAGCTTAAGCGAGTAGAAAGGACGATATGATGACTAATACAAAAAGACGACTCGGCTATTTAGAAACCATTAGCCAACCACTTGCCTTGAAGGCAGAAAACTTAATGTTAGAACAGCAGGCTATTTGGCAGGTTTTTGAACAAGCGGATGAAGCAACCTTTTATCAACTGGCCCCTCATCTCTTTGTGACAATAGGACAAAAAGAGCCATTGCTTGCAGAAGGCTTTGAAAGTACTCCTGAAGGCTATGAGCTCTTTAAAAAATTATTGAAGGAGGGAAAATAGATGGCATTAACGAAAGCACAAGCTAAGTCTCTTTCCATTCTTGATGTCGCAAGAAGTCTTGGAATGGAGATGAGACGTAGCTCCCATAAGGAATATTATTGGAAAGAACACGACTCTTTTAAAATTGATACGACTAAGAATACTTGGAATTGGTATTCGAGAGGAATTTATGGCGATACGATAGATTTGGTACAAGAAATGCGTCAGATTACGTATGGCCAAGCTATAGCTTTTTTGGATCATGGGGATTACCCTGAAGCAAAAAAACAAGAGAATGTGAGACAGCCATTTAAATACACACTTAGCCCCTATGAAGAACCGTTTAACGAAGCCAGGGACTATCTTAAAATGGTTAGAGGATTGTCAGATGAGACTATTGATTTCTTTTTTAATCGTGGAATGCTGGCACAAGCACGACGTCGAGCTAAAGATGGCTATGCAGAGAGTGTTCTTGTCTTTAAAAGTTATAGCCGTGATGGGGAGATGGTTGGGGCTAGTCTTCAAGGGTTGACACCAAATAAAGACCGTTATGAGGGAAAAGGTTATTTAAAACAAATCATGTACCAATCTGAAGGGATTAGTGGATTAAATGTGGCGATTGGCTCTCCTAAACGCTTAGTGGTGGCAGAAGCCCCAATTGACTTGATGTCTTATTATGAATTACATAAGGAGACGTTAGAGGATGTAAGGTTGGTGGCGATGGATGGTTTAAAAGAAGGTCTTATCTCGCATTATGCTATGGAATTATTGCAAGACTTGGGTGAGATTAAGGATGAGACGTTTGATTATACGAAAAGCAAGAACTTACAAATCGCTTCAAACTTTTTGAAGAATGCTGCACAACAAACAACCCTTTTTCATAACGGCGCTTATCAAGACCTCATTACTCTTGCTGTTGATAATGATAAAGCAGGAACAGATTTTCTAGAGAGTTTGCGAGACAAGGACATTCCAGTTATTGATGCACGGCCTCCTAAAGAAGTAAATCAAGAAAAGATGGATTGGAATGATTATTTGAAACAAACAAAAGAGGATACCCCCACAACAGTACTCAATGCTCTAAAGAGTAACCTAAGCTTGGAAGGTATTGGCGTTGACAACGATCCAACAGAGTGTGTGCATACCAGTACTGTTGACGTTGAAGGTTATCAATTGGACTTAGCAGTCTATTCCCCACACACAGAGTTAGAGCCTCATGGGCGCTATGATTGGTCACTACTTGTTTTAGAAAAAACAGAACCATTAGGTTTTCTAGCCTATGGAGAGGATTGGTTTAATGAACAGGTTACGCTCAAAGAAAAGCTAACTGATTTACAGACTTGGTTAGATCAAGGAACAGTTAAAAAGCATCTCTTGACCCAACAGGACTATACTCAATTTTTAGAGTTGCTAAACGAAAAGAGGCAAGAAGAGGAAGAAACTAAAAAAGCTCCTGAACAGCTTCAAGAGGCAACGGTTTCTATTTCAGAGCAAACAAAAAAAGAGGGGACCAATTTCAGTTCGGGGTCTTTACAGCTCGAAGCTGAAGGCAGTCCCACACCTGTAGTTGACTCATCAACCACCTTTGAGCGATCTGTTACCAGTCGTCCTACACTATCCCCTCATTTACTACATTTTAGCATAAATGAGGGCTTTAAGTCAAGTGATGGTGGCTCTTATCAATACATCAATCAGAGTGATTTGAATAAGTTAAATCGAAGAGCAGACATTATCCAAGAGGCTGCTCAATATTACCTAAATGAATTAGCTAATTCAAAAATAAGTTATGTTACGTCACAAGGAAGTATTATCCAAGTTAATTTTCAAGAACAAAACTTTATGCATTTAACAGGTATAAAACCACTTGGACCTGAACAAACTCCTGAGAAGACATTACATGATTTAGCTTCTGGAAATGGAAAGTTCGAGAATATTATGTTGGCGAATGCAGATGGAGCATTCTCTAAGATAAATGTTTTACCAGATTTGCCTGTTGTGTTAAGTTTAGATGCCTTTTACTTTGATAATTTACAAGATTTGAGACGATACAATGGACGCTTTGATAGCTTATTGAAGACAGATGACAAAGATATTATGCTTCTTTTTCGGGTCACAGAACAAGATGGAAGAATACCGGTATCGTTGTGGGAAGCTCGAAACAGTCATCTAAAGGAATTGCAACAAACTACAAAGAATGAAATTGTAGCTATTTACCGAGAACGAGAAGGTAAAGTGGAACAGATCGCCCTTGATGAAGTAGTCATTAAGGATGGAGGAAAAGAGATACAATCGATGCTTGAAAGTAAAGATTTTAGCCCAATCCGAAGTACGACTCTAAAAGAGGAAGTTGAACAACATTCTTTTAAGTATGATTCAGATGGTGATGGTATTTCAGATGAAGAGGAACTAAAACAAGGAACTAATCCTTATGATTTTAGATCAACCCCAAGTTCTAAAGGAGTAGATGAAAATACTCTTGAGCCAGAAGAAACATTCTTTGCTGCAGGTAGTGTTGCTGTTGCTGATCTCATCAAAAATAAGGATATTACAGGGCTTAATCAGCACCTTAAAGAAGGTATTAAAGCTTACCTGAACTCAGAAAACTATAAAAAATTCCTGACTAAAATGAGTCAGTTTAATCAATACTCTAGTCGAAATTTACGCTTGATTTTAGCTCAGAAACCAGATGCTTCTTACCTCGCTCCTTATAATACCTGGAAAAAATTTGATCGTCATGTCAAACGAGGAGAGAAAGCGTTGAGTGTTATTATTCCAGTAACCTATGTAAAAAAAGATCAACAGGGGCACCCTATCTTAGATAAAAATGGCAAGCCAGAAACAGGACTAACGTTCCGTCTAAAACCAACCACTTTTGATGTCTCTCAAACAGAAGGAAAAGCGATGCCAAAGGCTGCCGAGGTGAAGGAACAATTGACGGATTTGGATTATGCCAACCTCTATCGTGCTCTTATGAGTATTGCTAAAACCAATAACGTATCTGTTCGGTTTGAGGAGATGGAACGGTCAACATTTGGCTACTATAACCCAACGGAAAACCAAATTGTTTTACGCAGTAATGAGATGAACAAGTCACAAATTATTAAGACCTTCTTACACGAAACAGCTCACTCAGAATTACACCATAATAATAATCCTCAACAAGAACAGCTCACTAAAAGCACCGCTGAACTCCAAGCAGAAAGTGTAGCTTATGTGGTCGCTTCTTACTATGGTATTGACACCGCTGACTATTCTTTTGATTATTTGGCAGGCTGGTCAAATGATAAAGAAACCCTTGCGGATTTGGAAGCACAACTTGATATTGTTCAACAAGAAGCCAAAAGTTTAATGGTTCGAATGGATCAAGAATTGGAACAGTTGCGCTTAGTCCAACAAAGACAAAGTCAGCAACAATTTGAACAAAAACTCCAAAAATATAAAGACCAAACCAAGCAAGCAGTTGAGGACCATAAAAAAGAAATGAAAGAGGAAGCACAATCAAAAAAAGAAAAGGGGCTCTCGAAATGACCGAACGAGACAGCTCAAAAACACCTAAGGTCAAGTTAAAAACAACTCATTCTCAAGGAGGACAACACTCATGACGATTACCCAGGAAATGGAACTTATTACTTTATTATCAGATGTTCTTCCAGTCTTAGATGGTGACATCATCCAAGGACTTTCCCCAGAAGCTAAAGGCCTCACTCGCCAAAAACTCATTGACCAATTACAGGAAGATAGTGCCTCTTTTTCTGAAGGGGACATGATTCTGCTCACTTATTTTAACAACAGTATCCAGCTCTTGCAGACGATTTCTGACGAGGATTTTCAAACAGTTCTTGAGGAACAAATTGCCTTAATAGACCTTAAACAGGGTCAGTCTATTTTTCAAGAGTTAGATGACCAACAGCTCATTCGTCTAGGTGAACAGTTGAAAGCAAAATCACTAAAGACAACAGAAGAAGAGGAAAAAACGGTATCATTCCTCAATCGTTTTTTTAAACCATTTTACTAAAGGTCTCTTAAAAAATAAGTCTGGACTCCTTACAAGGAGACAGGCTTTAGGGGCTTGGGGTCTTCCCCAAAACTGAAAAAGGGGAGAAGGAAAATCATCAGATTGACCTTCTCTAACCTTTTTTAAATTCGCATTTGCCCGGGCAAATGCTAAGCTTGCCACAAGAAGGGAGGTAGAGGTTATGCCTCAAAATATGGAAAGGCGGAAACGGAATATCCGCAAAGAAATTTATTTTACACAGAAAGAATATAATCAAGTAAGACATGCCATGGCTCAAATGAAGGCACCGACTTTTCAATACTATGCAAAGAACCAATTAATACAAGGAAAGCTGGTGCAGATTGATTTTTCAGAGCTAAAGAACTTGCGAGTCGCTATCAATCGGATTGGTGGAAATATTAACCAGATTGCTAAACATGCGAATGAAAATCAAACCATCTCGTCAGAAGAGTTGGAGCAAGTTTTAGCTTATTTATCAGAGATTAAAGAGATGGTTGCAACTAAAATCTCTAGTGCTGAGAAGAAAAGTTTGCAGGAAAGAAAAACGAAAGAGATAAGGACATATGATGAATGGTAGCTATAAAACCACCCAAACAAATTAAAACACCCGCCAATTTAAAAATTGCGGTGTGCTATATTTTGAACAAAGCAAAATCAGTTATCCCACAAGAAGGGTTTGAAACAGACATTGACTTTCCTGTGATTTGGAAAGATCATCAGCAGCAAATTCATCTGGTCTCTTCAAATGGTATTGAAGATTATTCAATAGCCGATGAAGAAATGGTGATGACAAAACTGGCAGCTGCTTTTAAAAAAGGTGATGATGATCTCAAGGAATTGTCCTCAGGAAAACAAGTCTTAGCTCATCATATCATCCAATCATTTTCACCAGATGATAACCTAACACCCGAGCAAGTCCATGAGATTGGTAGACAAACCATGATGGAATTTACAGGGGGAGACTATGAGTTTGTGATGGCAACACATGTTGATAAAAATCACCTACACAATCATATCATTTTATCGACGACAAACACTTCAACGCTAAAGAAAATGCGTTGGCAAAAGAGCACACTTAAAAATTTGAGAGCTATTTCAGATAAGCATGCCGCTAAATACGGTGCTAAAATTATTGAACCAACCATGAAAAATTCTTATACGAAATATTCAGCTTGGCGACGTCAAAATAATTTTAGTTATGAGATTAAACAACGGTTAAATTTTCTTTTGAAGCAATCAACCTCAGTAGAAGATTTTAAACAGAAAGCTAAAGCACTGGATCTTCACGTTGATTTTTCTGGAAAGTTTACTAAGTATCGCTTGCTAGTTCCTTTAGAAGGGAAGTACCAAGAAAAAAATACGAGAGATCGCACATTATCCAAAAAAGGAATTTACTCCCTTGAACATATTAAAGAACGAGTAGCGAAAAATCAATTGGTTTATGATGTCTCCGAAATCAAGGAACGTTATCAAGAAGAAAGAACTCAAGCAGATAATGATTTTGAATTGAAATTAGCGGTTGCTCGGTGGCAAGTAGAGCAAGAAAGTAGCCGAGGTATCTATCTTCAAATGGACTATGGCGCTTTAAATAGTGGCACCATTTTAGTACCAGCTCACAAGGTGGATAAAACAGAAGATGGCAATTATACCATCTACATCAAAGAAAAAGATTACTTTTATTTTCTGAATCCTGACCAATCACAAAAGAATCGTTACATGATGGGGAAGACTGTTGCCCGACAATTAGCGAAACAAAATGGAGAAGTGCTGATTACAAAAAATCCTAAGATTTCATCTATGCGAGAGCTCATTAAGGAATATAATTTCTTGGTAGAACATGGCGTAACAGACGGCACACAGTTCCAAAACTTAGAAGAACGCTTCAATACCAAAATTGAAGAAACCAACCAAGAGCTCAAACAATTGGATGAGCGTTTGGCTCACTATCATAAAATTGAAGGGGCCCTACTTGCACTTGATCAAACTCCCGAAAATCGTTTACCTGCGGCTCAGTTATTAGATGACTTAGACCTTCCGAGAGATTTGACACTAGCTGATATCATGCAATATATTGAACAATTCGAGTTGGAACGAGAGGCGCTTCAAGAATTCTTTGAGGATACTCTAAAGACTTATACGACTTATCAAGAGATCAAAGAGACGATTCGCTCTCGTGACATTAAACGTCAAAATCAGGATACTGAGAAATCACTTTAAGAAAGGATGAACACATGTCACATTATAAAATACTTCTAGAAGAAACCGAAAAGGTAACAACTATTGAATACTATGGAAAACAATTTCCTGTCCACCCAGAAGAATGGGAACAAGAGCACAGCTTTTGGCAAGAAGATTATGCTCGCTTTTTGTTACAGAAAGATATTGGATTATTAACGATTTATGATGCTAAAGAGGACTTATCTTGCTTGTGGGAAGGACGCTTTGCGACCATGCATGACGTTTACCGAAAATTTAACGCACCAGGCACACCTTCTGATTATGACCTGATCGCCATGAATGGGGTTAATACCCTTTTTGGATATGATGATGCAAAAGCCAAACAAGATCTTGTGACCTGCTGTTTTTTGAAAGGAACGGCATCAGAGTTGGATGCCAAGGAACAAAAAGAACTGGAAAGTGTCATGAACTGGTTTGATCCAAGTGTCGGACTAGCATTTGCTGAACATGATTCTGAAGCTGCCCAAATTCTTAAGCGCTGTCCGAATTTGGATCTCAGAGAGCGTTTTGGTCTCATTGTTAATCCTGTTTGGTACCGTATTCGTGACACTTTTAATGACGCCTATACCACCTTATTTTCGGAGGCAGAAAAATGACAACTGACAAACAGATTACTTTGGAAATGGTGCCTTTTGGTTTTTCGGTAAATCTCTTATCAAGTCCGTTGTCTGATGAGGAGCTTTCTGATAGTGAAGTACCAACGGAAGAAACCGTTTCGGTACAAGTGGGAGACCTTTACCAATGTGGCGAACATCGCTTGATGTGTGGGGATAGTACCAACCCTGACCACCTTGCTAAATTATTAGCAGGACAACCCATTGACCTTTATGTGACTGATCCCCCTTATAACGTCGCTTACGAAGGGAAAACTAAAGCGGCTTTAACGATTCCAAATGATAATCTCGATGAGCAATCCTTTCAAACCTTTTTAGTAGATGCCTTTCACAATGTTGACCAGTATTTAAAAGCGGGTGGGGTCTTTTACATTTGGCACGCCGATAAAGAACGTTTAGCCTTTTCAACAGCGCTTCAGCAAGTCGGCTGGTTAGAAAAACAAGCCTTAATTTGGGTGAAAGATAGCTTTGTATTAGGGCGTCAGGATTATCAGTGGCAACATGAACCGTGTTTGTACGGGTGGAAAGCAGGGGCTAGTCATTATTTTGTGAGTGATTTTAGTCAGTCAACGATTCTAGAGAGCCAATTGGAGACTAAAAGTAAGCAGGAACTGATTACTCTCATCAAAACCTATCAAGCTAACCAGCCGACCTCTATCTTACGCGTCAACCGTCCAATCAAAAATGAAGAGCACCCCACAATGAAGCCTATTGCTTTATTGGAACGCTTCATCCGCAGTTCGAGTAGGCGTGGTGATTGTGTGTTAGACACGTTTGCGGGCAGTGGCTCCACCCTATTAGCCTGTGAACGCTTAGGGCGCAAAAGTTATTCCATGGAGTTAGAACCCAAATATGTGGAACGTATCTTAACCCGCTTCCAGCAAGAAACAGGTCAAGTGCCAATCAAGTTGAATAAGGAGGAGTAGCCATGGTCAATGATGAGAATCTCATTCCAATTAACCAACGAACAAAGAGCGAACAAAGAGAAATTCAAAAAAAGGGTGGTCTTGCTTCAGGGAAAGTGAGACGGCAACAGGCAGATTTACGCCGAGCCTTTCAAACCTTACTTCGTTCTGAAGTGAATAACGAGCAGATGAAGCAGCTACTCATTCAACTGGGCTATGATCCAACGAATGAAATGGCTTTAGCCCTTGTTGTTCTCCAGAAAGCCTTAAACGGTGATATGAAGGCTTTCAGTCAAATTCAACAAATAGTGAACCAAAATGCTCCTACGGATAAAGACGATTAGAGGCTGTGATTGGATGACTGAAAACAGCTAAAAAATAAAAAAGATAGTATAATAATGCTAGTAAAATGTTTAGACAAGAAAGACACAGAGGTGAGCAATTGCAAAAACATAAACTAATGAAACTGTTAAAGGGGCTTCTCTTGGTGCTGTTATTACTTATAGGAGTAGCCTTAATCTTTAACAGAACTATCCGAAATACCTTAATTGCTTGGAATACCAATCAGTACCAAGTTTCACAAGTTTCTAAAAAGACCATTGAGCAAAATAAAGAGGCTAATGTGAGTTATGATTTTGATGCGGTCGAATCCATTTCAACGGAATCCGTTTTAAAAGCCCAAACTAATAGCACTAATCTTCCTGTTATTGGTGGGGTTGCTATTCCAGAGGTTGGAATCAATCTTCCCATTTTTAAAGGCTTAGGTAATACCGAATTGACTTACGGAGCAGGTACGATGAAAGAAAATCAAGTCATGGGAAGTGGTAATTATGCTCTAGCCAGTCATCATGTGTTTGGCTTAACAGGGTCCTCTCAAATGCTTTTTTCCCCTTTAGAAAATGTTAAAACGGGGATGAAGATTTACTTAACAGATAAAGAAACGGTGTATACTTACATTGTCACATCAATTGAGAGCGTCGCACCTAGTCAAGTAGCGGTGATTGACGATACGGAAGAAACAGAAGTAACTCTAGTCACGTGTACAGATGCTGAAGCAACCTCACGGACGATTGTCAAAGGAGTTTATGACTCTGAAGTTAGTTTTGACCAAGCACCGGAGGACATTTTAGACGCTTTTAATACAGCTTATAATCAAATTGCTTTATAAAGACAAATAAAAAATAGGCAGTAGCTATTCTAATTAGGGTAGCTGCTGCCTATTTTTGTGCTTTTCAAGTGTTAAAGGTACGCTTGTGTTAATTTTAAGGGATTGAAAAGCATTTTGGCTATTATAACATAGTTTCTTAAAAGGGAAAAGGTGATTACAAACTTGTAACCACCTTAGGAGATTTTTGAAAAGTTTTTTTGGGATAATAATAGTATAGCAATTTTTCTTTTTATAAGCTAATAATCAGCATGTTATGCCACAAATTTTTCAAAAATTCGTTAAAATAGAACTATGGTAGTAATGAGATTTGATGAAAGAGGATTTGTAGAAGAACTTTATAGACAACGGGAGTATGAGTTCTTAAAGCGAGTCGCAGCCTATGATAAACAAATAGCTCCCACTATGCGAGCAAACGGTTATAAAAGAGTAGATAGCAGTGAGCGAACTGTGTTATTTACGTTTGGCGCAATGACATTTTCAAGAAGCCGCTGGCGACGAGGGACGAAAACCCGTTATCCTGTGGATGAATGGTTGGGGTTGAAGAAGTATATGCGCTGTTCGTTGGAACTTATGTATCATCTGGTAAGATATGCTTCAGAGATGTCCTATCGCCAAGTTTGTCGGATGATAAAGCTATCTTACCACTTAGATATTACAAAAGATACGGTCTTAAAAGCGGTAAAATTAACAGGACAGTTATTCTCTGAAAAGAGCCATTATCGTTACTTTGTTGAGGAAGAGGTATCAGAAAAAATCAAAGCACCGATTATTTATATTGAGGGTGATGGTGTTCTGGTAAAAACAAGTATAGGTGGAGATGAGAAACGCAATACGGATTTAGCACATTTTCTTGTTCATACGGGAACAAAAATAGTACATGGACGAACAGTCTTGCTTAATAAACATGAAATTATTCATACAGACTATGAAGTTGCCAGAGATGAATTACTAGATTATCTCTATAATCATTTTGAAATCACCGACCAAACCGTTTTAGTCACTAACTCAGATAATGGTAAGGGATACAGCAGACAAGTTTTTCAAAATATTAAAAAAGCGCTCAATATTAGGCGGCATGAACATTTTTGGGATGCTCATCATGTTAAAGAAAAAATTACTTCATTTTTTAAAAGTTATCCTAAAATACTGAAAGATTTGATGTTTAAAGCCATTCAAACACATAATCGAAAATTATTAAAAACTGTTTTGGATACAGTTGAATCATTGGTTACTGACGATGAAGAGTATCTAGTTTTTCAAAAGTTTAGGAAGAAATTTTTGAATAATTTTAAGGATACAAAACCTGCTAAACTAAGAGGCCTCTCCCATAAAGGAATAGGGATCATGGAGAGTCAACACTGTAAGGTAACCTTTCGAATGAAACACCGTGGCATGTACTGGTCTATCAATGGTGCTTGTACTATGGCTAGACTTATTCTGTTAGAACGGATTGATCAATTAGAAGACCTCTTTTTTGGCAATTGGCGTAAAGATTATCAGTACTACAGAGATAACCAGTTAGGCGTTGGACGCCTGAGTGATGCTAAGGCTGACCACTCTGCAATTTCTCAAAAGATGTTTAAACGCCCTGGACATTTTGCTTCTTTTGATCGACACAATTATAAATATTAAACCGCTAAAAATTACGATTTTTAAGGCTTTTTTGTGCTGTTTTCCTTTACATTTAAGCTACATTTATGATATAATATACCTAATAGAAAACGAAAAAAGGAGCAGAAGCTGTAACTTCCACTCCACCGATTAAGACAAACTCTAACTTTGCTTAATCAGTCAAACAATATTGTAGCATAGAAAAGCTAATATCGTCAAGACTGAAGCAAAGGAAAAATTTGTTTCAGTCTTTTTCGATGATAAGAATTCTCTGTTTTCAACGTTTTTTCTAGCTTATTTGAAAATTCCCAGAAAAAAAGACACATACAATGAAATTGTTTCCTATCTTTTTAACTTGGAATGTGTTAAACTAGATAAGTTGTTAAACAACGATTAAAGTTTAATAAGGCAGCTTCGCACTGCCTTTTAGAAAAGAGAAAAATTTGAAATTTACAGAACTTAACTTATCGGAAAATATCCTTGCTGCCGTAGAAAAAGCAGGCTTTGTTGAGCCATCTCCAATCCAAGAATTAACGATTCCTTTGGCTTTGGAAGGTAAGGATGTTATCGGACAAGCACAAACTGGAACAGGGAAAACAGCTGCCTTTGGCTTGCCAACTTTGAACAAAATTGATACAAATCGTAATGTTGTTCAAGCCTTGGTTATTGCGCCAACACGTGAATTGGCTGTTCAAGGACAAGAAGAATTGTTTCGTTTCGGTCGTGAAAAAGGTGTGAAAGTCCGTTCCGTTTACGGTGGGTCAAGCATTGAAAAACAAATTAAGGCACTTCGTTCAGGAGCTCATATTGTAGTGGGAACACCAGGGCGTTTGCTTGATTTGATTAAACGCAAAGCTTTGAAACTTGACCATGTTGAAACATTAATCCTTGATGAAGCAGATGAAATGCTTAATATGGGATTCTTAGAAGATATTGAAGCCATTATTAGTCGTGTTCCGGAAACACGTCAAACTCTTCTTTTCTCAGCGACGATGCCAGAAGCTATCAAACGTATTGGGGTGAAATTTATGCAAAACCCTGAACACGTTAAAGTTGCTGCTAAAGAATTGACTACTGATCTTGTTGACCAATACTATATTCGCGTTAAAGAACAAGATAAATTTGATACAATGACACGTCTTATGGACGTTGACCAACCTGAATTGTCAATTGTCTTTGGGCGTACAAAACGTCGTGTGGATGAATTGACACGTGGATTGAAATTACGTGGCTATCGTGCCGAAGGTATTCACGGTGACCTTGACCAAGGTAAACGTCTCCGTGTTCTTCGTGATTTTAAGAATGACAATATTGACATCTTGGTTGCGACTGACGTTGCAGCACGTGGTCTTGATATTTCAGGGGTCACACATGTTTATAACTACGATATTCCACAAGACCCAGAAAGCTATGTTCACCGTATTGGACGTACTGGACGTGCTGGGAAACATGGTCAATCAATCACTTTCGTGGCACCAAACGAAATGGGATATTTGTCAATTATTGAAAAATTGACGAAAAAACGCATGAAAGGCTTGAAACCAGCGACTGCTGATGAAGCCTTTAAAGCGAAGAAAAAAGTTGCGCTTAAGAAAATTGAACGTGATTTTGCGGATGAAGCGATTCGTGCAAACTTTGACAAATTCAAAGGTGATGCCGTTAAATTGGCAGCAGAATTTACACCAGAAGAATTAGCATTGTACATCTTGAACTTGACCGTTAAAGATCCAGATACGCTTCCAAAAGTGGAAATTGCTCGTGAAAAACCATTACCATTTAAACCATCAGGTGGTGGCTTTAATAACCGCAAGGGTGGTCGTGGCAATGGTCGCGGTCGTGATAATCGCCGTGGTGGACGTTCAGACAGAAAACGTGATGACCGAGATAATAACAGCTATCGTGATTTCAAACGTACGTCATCTAAGAACAAACGTGATTTCCAAAACAAAGATAACAAACGCCCACATCGCACATCAAGCGAAAAGAAAACAGGATTTGTTATCCGTAATAAAGGGGAAAGATAATCATAAAACACACTCTGTGATGACAGGGTGTGTTTTTGAATACAGGTAAAAAACCTCCGCTATTCTAGCAGAGGTAATTGATATTAAGCAATGTACTGTTTGAAAAATGCTAATATTTCCAAGTTACAAGCAGTAGCAATAGGATCTTTAATATTGTAATTAAAAACGTGTCCTTTTGGTTCTTCAGGGGTTCCATAGGTACGAAATTCGTGTTCAATATGCTTAGCACGCAGGAAACCATCTAGTCTGACAGTACAATCACGAATAAAATCTTGATTAGCGGTTGTGAGGAATAAAGGTGGTATGGCTGGTGTGATATATTTTTCGGTTAGCAGCATATCCATTTTATTTTCTAAAACAGTATCGGTAAAGTAAGCCTTTGGGGCACCTTCAATAGTACCAGGAAGGTTGAGGAAAGAAGCTCCGCAGTTAATAGCAGCTGCACGCACTGACATGTTAGGTTTGTCGTAGCCAAATTTTTGACGGTAGTCATTATTGGTGAGGATAGTCAAATACTGCACCGCCATTTGTCCGCCAGCACTGTCACCGATGATGAAAATATTATTTAAATCTATATCATAATCGCTACCGTGGCTAGCAACCCAGTGTACAGCACGGTTGACATCATCGAGTTCTCCAGGAAATTCGACTTCAGGTGCTAGTTGGTAGTTAAAATTAACAAAAGCAAAACCTTCTTTAGCTAAGCTAAGTCCAAAAAATTGATAGGTTTCCTTGGTACCATAGACCCATCCCCCACCGTGGATATTAATGATAGTAGGAACCTTGTCTATACGTTTTTTAGGAAGGTAAATATCTAGGAGATTCCATTTTTCTTTAGGACCATAGGCGATGTTGTCAAAACGTTCAACCTCAGGAATATCATGTGGCAGTCCGGCGTCACGTTTATCATCACCTTCTTTAAAAAGTGCACTTAATGTTTTCGCAGCTTCTAAAACCTCTTGTTTGATCGTCATTTTGTAAGACCTCGTTTCTAAATCTATTTTTAAGACACTACGATTTTAGGTTAAAAATGAGTAAAATTCTAGCACTATCTTATCTAAAAAAAGGCGTCTAGTAACCTATTTATGATATAGAAAAAGGTTACTAGACGCCTTTTTCTGGGAACTCTTGTTATTTTGTAAACTCTGTTAACTCGTTATAATAAAAAGTAAGAAAAGCTTAGCAGAAGTTACGTTACAAATCTGTTAAACCAGTCATATTTTATACTCTAGGAGGATTTCGTTATGAAACCAGTAAAAGATAAACTATCTTTTAAAATCTCTCTGCTCTCTATTTCTCTCTTTTTAATGATTGCACCCCAGATTTCAGCAGCTTTACCACTTATGTATAATGCTTTTCCCGGTGTCAGTCAAAGTGGTGTTGAGACACTATCTACTATTCCAAATTTTGGAATTATGGTTGGTTTGTTTGTCAGTCCGTTTTTGATACGTGCTCTTGGACAAAAATTGACTATATTGATTGGTTTGGTTATTACCTTGTTAGCTGGAACGTTTCCAATGTATGCTGTGGCTTTTACGCCAATTTTGATTTCGCGTTTTCTACTCGGAGCAGGAATTGGACTTTTTAACTCTCTAGCAGTCAGTTTGATTCCTCAATTTTATGTTGATGATGAGGAAGAACGCGCCTCTATGCTTGGTTTCCAAAATGTTATGAGCAGTATTGGTGCGGCGGTATCTTCTTTTTTAGTCAGTTATTTGGTTACGATTAGTTGGCATGCAGCCTTTGTTATTTATTTTCTGGTTATCCCATCTCTTATTTTATTTACGCTATTTGTGCCATTGAAAAGAGAAACTACTCAATTTGGTAATCAAAATGGAAATAAGCAAAAGCAATCAATCAATGGTAAAGTCATTCTTATCGCTATTTTGATGTTCTTTATTTTCATGCTGTATTTACCGATGAGCTATAAATTACCAACTATGATTGTAGAAAATGGTATCGGTACTACTTCGACAGCAGCTATGGTAGCAGGCTTTTCGACATTGGTGGGTATCCCTATTGGGGTTACCTTTGGTTTCTTCTTTAAAAAATTGCGTGATAAAATTTTTCCACTTGGTTTTTTTCTAGTCACTTTAGGTTTTCTGCTGACAGCATTTTCACAAAATTTAGTTATTTTACTGTTATCTATGGTTATTACTGGTATTGGTTTTGGATTTGCGGTACCATATATGTACAACTGGCTTGGTTGGGCAGCACCTCAAAATTCTGTTAACTTAGCAACAACACTTGTTCTAGTTATGGTGAATGTTGGTTGTTTTGTCTCTCCTACGGTTATGGGAGCTCTATCGGCTTTCTTTGGTTCTGAAGCGAGCAACACCTTATTGGTTTCAGCTATTGGCTTTGCACTTATAACAATTTATGCGCTTGTGCATTATGTCAGAGTGCATAATATACACAAATAATATCAGAGAAGAACTCGTTGGAAAGCGAGTTTCTTTCCTATCAGGAGGTCTTTCTTGGAAACGTGTCAGCATGAAGTGGTCAACCCTAATCAAGGCTTATTGTCATTTTTATATGTTCACAATGAGCAGTCGCCTGCCTATATTGAGCCGCATTGGCATAGGGCTGTTGAATTAAGCTATACCTCAAAAGGATCCATTGATCATTTTTACATTGCAGGTGAAAATTTTCAAACCCAATCAGGTCAAATTTTAGTGGTTAATACTCAGGATATTCACAGCATTCGTGTTTTGAATTATAAGGAAGAGCCTGAGTTGGCTCTGACGATTACCTATCCTTATCCATTTTTGGTTGGTCAATATGAAGATATTAGTCACTGTCAGTTTGATATCAATCATCCAGAGACTTTTTCAACGCAGCAAAAGCAGGCTTATAATCATCTCCAAGATATCTTAGAGATGATTATAAGAGATTTTCAGGCAGATAGTCCACAGAAAAATCTGAAATTAAATTTAGGTATTTTACAGGTTTTGGATATTTTAGTGACTTCTTTTTTGGTTGATACTGTGGCTGATGTTCATAAGGATAATCGCCTTCAAATTGCTGAGCGTATCAAGGAGATTGATTCTTTTTTGCAGAAAAATTATCAGGAGACCATTGGTTTGGAAGAATTGGCAGAACATTGTCATCTGTCTCGCTCCTATATGGCACGCTTTTTCAAAGCTCACTTGGGGGTAACCTTAGGGCAATACCTAGCAACTATTCGTGCTCAAAAAGCACGTGATAGTTTGATTGAAACCAAGGATTGTCTGACAGATATTGCTTTAAAACATGGTTTTAGCGGCTTACGGTCAATGAACCGCGCCTTGGAAACAAATTTTGGAAAGACAGCTCGTCAGTTAAGAGATGAGCAGTGAGGAAATGACATGTTATTTAAGTTTTGATATTGCTGGTACTCATATAAAATATGCTTTGATGAGTGCTTCCGAGGAGATTTTAGAGAAAAATCATGTGATGTCTCCTAAGGATTTAGATGATTTTTGGTCAGCAATTGATGACATTATCTTGACTTATCGTAGCCAGATTCAAAGAGTGGCGTTTAGTGCTCCGGACCGTGTAGATATTGATAATGGTATCATTTATTTGGGTGGTGTCCTGACTTGTTTGGATGATGTTCATATTAAAGAGCGTATTAAAGAAAATTATGATTTACCAGCTACGGTGCTTAATGATGGTAAGGCAGCAGCCTTAGCAAAGGTCTGGCAGGGGAGTTTGAAAGGTGTATCAGATGGTGCAACCATTATTTTAGGAACTGGTGTTGGTGGCGGTCTCGTTTTGAATGGGAAATTACGCAGTGGTGTACATTTTCAAGCAGGTGAGTTAAGTTTTATACTTCTAAATCCTGCTAATCAAAGTTTTGACAAGATGAGTGGCTATCTAGAGTCTGCTGTGGGAATGATTGAAAAAATCAATCAGATAATTGGAAATTCAGATATTAAAGACGGCTTAATAGCTTTTAAAGCTGTTCAATCAAAAAAACAGAAGCAGTAGCTACTTTTGAAGACTATTGTAAACCATTGCGACTATTATTTTGAATGTGCATGCTACCTTAGATTTACATACTTTTGCTATTGGAGGTGGGATCAGCTCACAAGACCTTTCAGGAACTAAAAGTGTTTTAACACGCCCTAATATTGTTAAAACTAGTTTCGGTAATGATGCGAATTTATTAGGCGCTCTCTATCAATTATTACATTAGCGAATGAGATAGAAGAACACACTTCAGAAAATGGAAGTGTGTTCTTCTATATATGCTAGCTTTTGTTGTCGTGTTTTTTGTTTGAAGTAGCTTTCGGCGGACATGGCGGCTTCTTTGCTGTCAAAGCTTTTTTGGTAGATGAGTTTGACTGGTAGGCGACTTCTAGTGTACTTTGCACCTTTGCCGCTATTATGTGTTTTGATACGCTTTTCAACATTGGTTGTGTAGCCTGTGTAGAGTGTGCCATCAGCACATTCGACAACATACATATAAGCTTTGTTAGTTTTTTCTTCCGTTTTTTCCATAATAAATTTCAAAAATATCGTCCGTATAGTCACCGTTTTCTTTGTGAACAAAGAGTGGTGGGAGAATTTTTAGTCCGTCAGTAGAGCCGTCTTTAATCGCTTCAATCAAGAGCATATTAGCATCTTTACCTATTTTAGGATAAACAAATTGGATACGTTTTGGCGCTAGATTGTATTGTCTCATGGTATCAATGATGTCTAAGAAACGGTCTGGTCGATGTACCATAGCTAGTCGTCCATTTGATTTGAGCGCGTGCCTGGCTACCTCACAAATTTCTTCTAAATTGGTAGCAATTTCATGTCTAGCAAGAAGGTAGTGTTCAGAAAGATTTTTCTTTGACGTTTCTGAAACCTTGAAATAAGGTGGATTACACAGAATCAAATCAACACCAGAACGTGGCACATGCTTGAGCAGATTTTTCAAATCGTCATTAATCATCTGAACTTGGTTTTCTAATTGATTGAGCTGGATTGAACGCTCTGCCATATTTGCCAAACGTTCTTGCAATTCTACCTCGATAATTGGTGCTTTGGTGCGCGTGCTGGCAAAAAGTCCTACGGCACCATTTCCAGAACAAAGGTCAACAATCAAGCCACGTGAAGGGATTTTTGGAAAACGTGACAGCAAGACACTATCGATAGAATAACTGAACACGTCTTTATTTTGAATAATTTTGACATCTGTCGAAAAGAGCTGGTCAATACGTTCGCCAGCTTTTAAAATTGATTTAATCATGATATTTATTATAGCAAATTTTAATTTTTCTCACTAGTTAGGTAATGATTTTTCGGCTCAAGCATGGTACAATGTTAAAGAATGTTTGAAGAAAAAGGAGTAAATCTGTGTTTTATACTTATTTACGAGGATTAGTGGTTTTCCTACTTTGGATTATCAATGGAAATGCTCACTATCATAATGAGGACAAAATTTTAAGCAAGGATGAGAACTATATCTTGGTTGCACCGCACCGTACTTGGTGGGATCCAGTTTATATGGCATTTGCTGCTCGTCCGAAAGAATTTATTTTCATGGCGAAGAAAGAATTATTTACGCACCGTATCTTTGGTTGGTGGATTCGTATGTGTGGTGCCTTTCCGATTGACCGTGAAAATCCAGGGCAAAAAGCTCTTAAATACCCTATTAACATGTTGAAGAAAAGCAATCGTTCACTTGTGATGTTTCCAAGTGGTAGCCGTCATTCAACCGATGTTAAAGGTGGGGTTGCTGTTATTGCTAAAATGGCGAAGGTTAAGATTATGCCAGTCGTTTATGCAGGACCAATGGAATTAAAAGGGCTTTTGACTGGAGAACGTGTGGATATGAACTTTGGTAATCCAGTTGACATTTCTGATATCAAACGCATGAATGATGAAGGGATTGAAGAAGTGGCAAACCGTATTCAAACAGAATTTGATCGCTTGGATGCTGAAAATGCGACTTATCATACCAACAAAAAACCAAATCCATTAACTTACATTTACCGTATTCCTCTTGGACTTGTGGCGATTATCGTTGTTCTGTTGACATTGCTCTTTAGCTACATTGCAAGCTTTGTTTGGGATCCAGATAAGCACCGTAAAATGAAATAAGAACCAAAAGCTCAGCGATTTTGCTGGGCTTTTTCGAATAAATAAGTAAAGGCTTGTATGAGTCTATTTTTTATGTCAAAAGTGAGGTAGTGAGATGATTGAAGAAATAAAAGAAAAACTTTTGGAGAACAAAACGTTGGCAGCGGTATTGGGGATAATACTTGTCATGATAATCGGATTTTTTGCTTGGTTAAATGTGACAAAAACAACAGCGGATGCGCAAAATGACCTACCTGCCCTAAGCACGACTTTTTCGACAAGTAGTAGCGCAAGTGATTTAAAAACAGAACGTTCAAGTTCGCAAACTGAGACTCAAAAAATGTTTGTAGATATCAAAGGTGCTGTGAAAAATGAGGGGGTTTATGAGCTTTCAAACGGTAGCCGTGTGACAGATGTGGTCAAATTAGCAGGTGGTTTTACAGAAGATGCTGATAAGAAGTCGGTGAATCTGGCTGAAAAAGTAACCGATGAATCGGTGATTTATGTGGCAAGAGTTGATGAAAATGTTGCTCCTGCAACGACTAATTCACAAGCAAATGGCAGCGCTCAACAGGAAGAAAGTTCAGATAAAATCAACCTTAATACCGCAACTTTGGCGGAACTCCAGACGATTTCTGGCATTGGCGCCAAACGTGCCCAAGATATTATTGACTACCGTGATGCTAATGGTGGTTTTTCATCAGTTGATGACTTAGCGAATGTGTCTGGTATCGGAGAAAAAATACTAGAAAAGCTAAAATCTGAGGTGACCGTTGATTAAATATTTTCCCATTAAGCCAATTCAATTGGCTTTTTTGCTCATTTTGCTCTATTATTTTTGCTTTTCAAAAGTGGTTGGGTGTTTGATGTTTCTCTTGCTAGCCTTGGTGTTTTTATGGCAACAGTATGGTTGGAAGGCTTGGTGTCAAGTTTGCTTGTGTTTAACCTGTTTTGCGGTATTTTTTCTGACTAAGGCTAATCAGACAGAGCAGGCTTATCAAGCAGCACCAGATCATTTAACAAAAATCCAGATGATTCCTGACACGATTTCGGTCAATGGGGATTTGCTGTCCTTTCGAGGTAAGGAAGCTGGGCGGACTTATCAGATTTTTTATTCCTTGAAATCGGAGAAAGAACAGCATTTTTTTAAAACATTAAATCAAACGGTTGTTTTATCTGGTGATATGGACTTGGAAGAAGCAACGCCCCAGCGGAATTTTGGTGGTTTTGATTATCGTACTTACCTTAAACATGAAGGTATTTATCGTGTGGTAAATTTGTCGGCGATTAACAATGTTGAACTTGTTCATAAGACGACTTTGTGGGATAAGCTACATGATGTTCGACGAAAGGCTATTGTTAGTATTCAGCAGCATTTTCCTGCTCCTATGCAACATTATATGACTGGGCTTTTGTTTGGCTATCTGGATAAATCGTTTGATGAGATGAGTGAGGTTTACACGAGTTTAGGAATTATTCACCTCTTTGCTCTTTCAGGCATGCAGGTTGGCTTTTTTGTGGGGGCATTCCGCTTTTTCTTTCTACGTCTTGGGTTACGCCGAGATTATGTGGACATACTACAAATCCCATTTTCACTCGTCTATGCGGGGCTGACTGGCTTTTCTGTTTCGGTAATTCGGAGTTTAATTCAATCTGCTTTTGCAAATCTTGGTATTAAAAAATTAGATAACTTGGCTTTAACTTTGTTTGTTCTTTTTATAGTTATGCCAAATTTTCTGCTGACGATGGGAGGCATTCTTTCGTTTACTTACGCTTTTATTCTCAATTTTATTAACTTTGATGACATTAGTCGCTATCAGAAAATTATTGCGGAAAGTTTGACGATTTCATTAGCCAGTTTGCCCTTGTTAATTCATTTTTTTGCTGTGTTTCAACCGTTATCTGTCTTATTGACCGCAATTTTTTCTGTGGCATTTGACACTATTATGTTGCCAATGCTATCAATCATTTTTATTTTATCGCCCTTGGTTAAACTGACTTGTTTTAATGGTTGTTTTGTTTTCTTGGAAACTGTTATCAAGCACACTAAGGCAATTTTGGGCGGTCCGATTGTTTTTGGTAAACCAAATCTTGGTATCTTGGTGCTACTATTTTTAATGTTGGGCGTGCTTTATGATTGCTGGCGACGAAAGAAAACGGCAATTTTTCTTGTCAGCTTAGTAGCTCTGCTATTTTTTCAAATCAAGCATCCGCTAGAAAACGAGGTGACGGTGGTTGATATTGGGCAGGGAGATAGTATTTTTGTGCGTGATGTTAAGGGGAATACGCTGCTAATTGATGTGGGCGGAAAGGTGAGTTTTAGTGAGAAGAACGCGTGGCAGGAGCGGCTGACGGATAGCAATGCGGAGCGAACGTTGATTCCTTATCTCAACAGTCGCGGCGTTGGAAAAATTGACCAGTTAGTTCTGACGCACACGGATACTGACCACATGGGAGATATGCTAGAGGTGGTAAAGCAGGTGAAAATTGATGAAATTCTGGTTAGTCAGGGAAGTTTGACAAAGCCAGATTTTGTGGCGAAATTACAAGCCATGAAAACCAAGGTGCGCGTGGTAACAGCTGGTGATGTTTTGCCGATTATGGGAAGTCACCTGCAAGTGCTTTATCCGAGCCAGACTGGTGATGGTGGTAACAATGACTCGGTGGTGCTTTATGGGAATCTTTTGGGTAAGAATTTCTTGTTTACAGGAGATTTGGAAGAAGAAGGCGAGCAAGAGTTGATAGCAACTTATCCCAATCTGCCGGTTGATGTCTTAAAAGCAGGGCATCATGGCTCAAAAGGATCATCAAGTTCAGAATTTCTCGCTCACATTTCACCGCAAATTGCTTTGATTTCCGCAGGGCAAAATAACCGATACAAACATCCTCACCAAGAAACGCTTGAACGCTTCCGAGTACAAAACATGACCATTTACCGCACAGACGAGCAAGGCGCTATCCGCTTTAGAGGACTAAATCACTGGAAAATCGAAACAGTGAGGTAGGGGGAATTGAAAAGACTTTTTCTTCAGTTTAAAACCATGAGTTTTTCTCATGGTTTTTTGTTATAATATTTCTATGATTGCAATCGAAGAAATTGATAAATTACGAAAAGAAAATCTTAGTTTAATTACGGTGGTGACGGGTGAGGATTTGGGACAATTTTCTCAGCTGAAAGAACGTATGATGGCACGTGTTGGTTATGATAAGGATGACTTGACTTATTCTTATTTTGATATGGCTGAGGTTGATTATCAAGATGCGGAAATGGACCTTGAAAGTCTGCCATTTTTTGCTGACCAAAAGGTGGTTATTTTTGATAATTTACTCGACATCACGACAGCTAAGAGGTCTTGTTTGGATGATAAGGCACTCAAACGTTTTGAGGTATATTTGGAAAATCCCTTGGACACGACGCGCTTGATTATTTTTGCGCCAGGGAAATTAGACGGCAAACGTCGCTTGGTGAAAATTCTTAAACGTGATGCACAGATTTTTGAAGCAAGTGAATTAAAAGAAGCAGAGCTAAAAACGTATTTCCGAAAATTGGCTCACAAAGAAAATCTGACCTTTGATTCAGGTGTTTTTGAGGCTTTGCTTTTGAAATCCAATTATGATTTCAGTGAGATTTTGAAAAACATTGCTTTTTTGAAATCTTATAAAAAAGATGGTCATATCACGGCAGATGATATTAATCAAGCCATTCCAAAAACGCTTCAGGATAATATTTTCGACTTGACGCAGTTTGTTTTGAATGGCAAAATCGATGAGGCACGCGAGCTGATTCGTGATTTGCGTTTGCAAGGTGAGGATGAAATCAAATTGATTGCGATTATGTTAGGGCAGTTTCGCATGTTCTTGCAAGTCAGCATTTTAGCCAGTCAAGGTAAAAATGAACAACAAACTGTAACGGCGCTGTCAGATTATCTTGGACGTCGTGTCAATCCTTATCAAGTTAAGTTTGCTTTGCGTGACTCTCGTACGCTTTCAATGCCGTTCTTGAAAAAAGCTTTGGCGGTGTTGATTGAAACGGATTATGCCATTAAAACTGGGACATATGACAAGGCTTATTTATTTGATATTGCTATCTTAAAAATCGCTCACGAACATCACTAATCATGCCTTGAAAAAAGCGGTCAAATAATTTGCTAGCTCTGCTATTTTCCTATAAAATAAAGGTACAAAAATGAAAGAGGTAATTAGCATGGCTATTATTTTACCAAAACTACCTTATGCATATGACGCTCTTGAGCCTTATATTGATACAGAAACAATGACAATTCACCATGATAAACATCATGCTACTTATGTGGCAAATGTAAATGCGGCGCTTGAAAAGCATCCAGAAATTGGAGATGATTTGGAAGCTTTGTTGGCAGATGTTGATAGTATTCCAACAGATATCCGTCAAGCGGTGATTAATAATGGTGGTGGGCATTTGAACCACGCCCTTTTCTGGGAATTATTATCACCTGAAAAACAAGAACCAACAACACAAGTGTTGGCTGCAATTGAGGAAGCTTTTGGCTCATTTGACGAATTCAAAGCTGCTTTCACGCAAGCTGCGACAACTCGCTTTGGGTCAGGTTGGGCTTGGCTTGTGGTGAATGAAAATGGCAAACTTGAAGTGCTCTCGACAGCTAATCAAGACACACCAATTTCACAAGGAAAAGCACCAATTTTGGCACTTGACGTTTGGGAACACGCTTACTATCTCAAGTATCGTAACGTTCGCCCAGATTACATCAAAGCTTTCTTTGATGTAATTAATTGGGAAAAAGTTGCTGAGCTTTACTCAAAAGCAACAAAGTGACTTCAACGTATCAAAAATCCTTTAATTAATACGATTCTTTAATTTATAGATTTTTTATCAAGCGGGACGTTAATCCGAGAAAACTCGGTGGTGTTCTGCTTTTTTGTGGTGTAATGTGATATAATAGCAAGGAGTGGGGGAATTTTGCATGTCAGGACATAATAAATGGAGCAAAATTAAAAATAAAAAAGGTGAAGCAGATGCTAAACGTGGTGCGATTTTCAATAAATTGTCACGTGAGATTTTTGTAGCTGCTAAAGCAGGTGGCGGTGACCCGTCAATGAATGCCAGCCTTCGTATAGTTTTGGATAAAGCGCGTGCGGCTAATATGCCAAAAGACAATATCAATCGTGCGATTAAAAAAGCGACAGATGTTGGCGATACAACAAACTATGATGAAGTCACTTATGAAGGATATGGACCTGGTGGCATCGCTATCCTTGTTCATACTCTTACTGACAATAAAAAACGTACAGATGCGAATATGCATACCATTTTCACGCGTAACGGTGGTAACATGGGCTCAACAGGTTCTGTTGCTTATATGTTTGACCGAAAAGGTTACATTGTCATTGACCGCGATAATTTGGACTTGGACGAAGATGCCATGCTTGAAGTGATTTTGGATGCTGGTGCGGAAGATTTGAAAACATCAGATGACGCCTTTGAAATTTTTACCGAAGCAAAAGAATTTCCAGCTGTCAAAGAAGCTTTGCAAGTACAAAATTTGGAATTCGCCCAAGCACAACTTAGTATGATTCCACAAAATTACGTTAGCCTTGATGACGAACAAGCAGACATTTTGGAGACACTCGTTGATAAACTCGAAGACGACGATGACGTCCAAGACGTTTATACCAATATGGCAGAATAAAAAGAACGGAAAATTTCCGTTCTTTTTTAGATCATTTCACAAACATGGCGTCGCCGAAACTAAAGAAGCGGTAGTGCTCGTCAATGGCGTGTTGGTAAGCATCAAGGACAAATTCACGTCCTGCAAAGGCAGATACTAGCATGACAAGTGTTGATTTTGGCAAGTGGAAGTTCGTTGAAAAAGCATCAACCACTTTAAATTCATAACCAGGTTTGATGAAGATATTCGTCCAGCCGCTGTCAGCTTTGATGTCGCCGTTGAATTTTGAACCGATAGTTTCAAGTGTGCGGATAGATGTTGTTCCGACAGCAACGACACGTCCGCCAGCAGCTTTCACGTCACGAAGCGTTTGGGCAGCTTCTTCAGATAGCGTGTAAAATTCAGAGTGCATTTCGTGCTCTTCGATATTATCGACAGATACTGGGCGGAAAGTTCCTAGCCCAACATGAAGGGTCAGATAGACAAGTTTAACACCTTTTGCCTCGATTTTGGCAAGCAAATCTTGAGTAAAATGAAGCCCAGCAGTAGGAGAGGCAGCAGAACCATTTTCTTTAGCATAAACGGTTTGGTAACGGTCTGGGTCATCTAATTTTTCATGAATGTAAGGTGGCAATGGCATTTCACCAAGGCTTTCCAAAACTTCAAGAAAGATACCGTCATAAGCAAATTCAACGACACGTCCGCCGTGGTCTAATTCTTCAACCACAGTAGCTGTTAAACGTCCGTCACCAAATGATACCTTAACTCCGACACGCAAACGTTTTGCGGGTTTGGCAAGAACTTCCCATTGGTCACCTTGTGTATTTTTCAAAAGAAGTAATTCCACATGACCGTGTGTGTCTGGTTTTTCACCGTAAAGACGGGCAGGAAGCACACGCGTATTGTTCATAACAAGCGCATCCCCAGGGTTTAATTCATCTAAAATATGGTCAAAATGAGCATCAACCATTTCATGTGTCTTGTGGTCAATGACCAAAAGTTTTGAACTATCTCGTTTTTCAAGAGGAGTTTGGGCAATCAATTCCTCTGGTAAATTAAAATCAAAATCATTGGTATTCATAGTAAATCCTTAATATTTATATTCTCAACTTTACATTATAACACGAGAACTATTTCTCGTCATCTGATCGAGGATAATTGTAATCGTTTTAAAGAGATGATATAATAAAGATGAAGTTATTTAGAATGATTCTAATTAAAATTAACTCATTACTCACTAATGGAAGGTAACGGATATGACAATTAGGGATTATGCAAAGTCAATTGTTTACGGTGGTATGGATGGCATTGTCACAACGTTTGCTGTGGTAGCAGGAGCTGTCGGTGGTAATTTGGGGATTAAACCGATTCTTATTTTAGGATTTTCAAATCTTTTAGCAGACGGATTTTCGATGGCAGTTGGTGATTATTTAAGCTCTACGACAGAAGAATCTGCGGTTAAAGCAAAAGCTGTAAAAAATGCAGGAGCAACCTTTATGTCATTTATCACTTTCGGCTTAATTCCTTTACTGTCATATCTTTTGATTAATGTTTTTAGTCTCTTTAAAATACACACATTTCTGATTGCTTGTGTCTTGGTATCACTTGCCTTAGCCTTACTTGGCTTGGTGAAAGCAATCATTACAGGTAGCAGTAAGAAAAAAGAAATTTTTAGAACCCTACTTATTGGCTTAATCGCTGCGCTTTTTGCCTATTATGTCGGCGAAGGTCTCGGAAAATTAGCAGGAACACGCTAGCAAAATTCACTCATTAATAATGAGTGGATTTTTTTAAACAATTCCCTTGACAAAGATTGGTATATACCATATAATAAAAATAGATAAGAGGTCTATACCAAAACAGAAGATGTTGGAGGATTTAAAAATGAAAATAATTCGTGTTAATAATCAAGTTGAAGGTGGTCAAGTGGCATTTTCTCTTTTGAAAGATGAAATGGCTAAGGGAGCTAAAACATTGGGACTTGCGACAGGTAGCACACCGCTTAGTTTCTATGAAGAAATTAGAAAGAGCAATCTTGATTTCTCAGATATGACTAGCATTAATCTGGATGAATACGTTGGTTTGGCAGCTGACAACGAGCAAAGTTATCGTCATTTTATGCAAGAAAATCTTTTCCAATACAAACCATTTAAAGAAAGTTTTCTTCCTAACGGCTTGGCAGAAGATTTGCAAGCAGAAACACGTCGTTATGACCAAGTGATTGCTGAACACGGTATTGATTTTCAAATTTTGGGAATTGGGCGCAATGGTCATATTGGTTTTAATGAACCTGGGACACCATTTGACGTGACAACACACATTGTTGATTTGGCAAAAGACACCATTGAAGCAAATAGCCGTTTCTTTGCCAGCATGGATGATGTGCCAAAACAAGCCATTTCAATGGGTATCAAATCAATCATGGCTTCTAAGGTGGTTGTTTTAATGGCTTACGGCGAAGGTAAAGCTGACGCTATCAATCAAATGATTAATGGACCTGTCACTGAAGAATTGCCAGCGAGTGTCCTTCAAAATCACCCTAATGTTGTCGTGATTGTAGATGAAGCCGCAGCAAGTCAATTAAACTAATAAACATGAAGTCTGGGTTTTGACACTCAGACTTTTGCTGTCTAAAAATTATTGATAACATGGTAAAATAGAACCATGCGTTTAGACAAATTATTAGGTCAGGCTGGTTTTGGGTCGCGAAATCAGGTTAAAAAATTAATTCGCAGTCGCCAAGTGTATGTGGACGGTCGTTTGGCTGAAGCGGATAATCTCAACGTTGAGACCAGTCTGCAAAAAATCACAGTATCAGGAAAACAAGTCAAACAGTCATCAGAGAAATATTTTCTTCTCAATAAACCTGCTGGCGTTGTTTCAGCAGTGTCTGATAAAGAACATCAGACAGTGATTGATTTAATCAAAGAAGCAGACCGTGTTCCACAGCTTTATCCAGTCGGACGACTTGACCGCAGTACCGAAGGTTTGCTTCTCATTACCAATAACGGTCCGCTAGGTTACCGAATGTTACATCCCAAATATCACGTTGCCAAGACTTATTATGTCGAGGTTAATGCGTTTTTAGCTGATGATGCGCCAGCATTTTTTGAAAATGGAGTATCCTTTGATGATGGAACGATTTGTAAGTCTGCTAAGCTTGAGCTTATCACGGCAAGTACAGAAAAAAGCTCTGCTTATGTCACGATTTCTGAAGGAAAATTTCATCAGATTAAAAAAATGTTTTTAGCCTACGGTGTAAAAGTAACCTATTTGAAACGACTAACATTTGGAGAATTTCAACTGGGCGATTTACCAAGCGGACAATATCGTGAGTTGACGTCTACCGAAAAAGAAATCTTGAAAAATTATCTGGATTAGGTGTCAGATGTTTTTCAGGATTTTTTTCGAATAAAATAGGTAGGAGGTGTGATGTGTTATCAGCGCTTGATGAAAATGGAAGATTAGTATCCTTGTTAGATGGTATCCCAGCTAACCAAAACTTTGTTTGCCCAGCTTGCCGCTCTGCTGTCCGTTTAAAAAATGGCAAAGTTATGCGTCCGCACTTTGCTCATGTTTCTTTGGATAAGTGTGATTTTTATAGTGAAAATGAAAGCAGTGAGCACCTTCAGTTAAAAGCGGCGCTTTATCATGCTGTGTCGCGGACTGAACAAGTCGTGGTTGAAAAAGTTTTACCAGATTTACATCAGGTGGCTGATTTATTTGTCAATGATAATTTGGCTTTAGAAGTGCAATGTTCGCGCTTATCAGAACAGCGATTATTTCAACGCACAAAAGCCTATCAAAGTCATGGTATTCAAGTACTTTGGTTGTTGGGGGAAAAGTTGTGGCTTGGCAATCGTTTATCACCTTTGCAACGTCATTTTCTTTATTTTTCGCAGAATATGGGCTTTCATTTGTGGGAGTTGGATGTCACAAAACAACTCATTCGTTTACATTATTTAATCTATGAAGATTTGCATGGCAAGGTTCACTATCTAACCAAGACTTGTTCATTTTCAGATGATATTATGGCATTTTTTCGACTTCCTTATCGACAGCAGAAGCTTTCAACTTACGAGGTAAACCAAGACCAAACCTTATTAACCTATATTCAAAAACAGTTATCTTCTCGCCATTCAATTTGGTTAAAAAGGCAAGAAAAAGCTTATTTAAAAGGGAAAAATTTGCTAAGTTTGCCTTTATCGGCTTATTTTCCACAAGTTCGTCCTTTTGATTTTGTTGAGGGGTTCTGTCAGATTTCGCAAGATTTATCACCGTTTTACGAAAATTTTCATCGCTTTTATCAAAATCAAACAGAAAAAGAACGTCAATGGCTTTATCCGCCAGCTTATTATGATAAAATGGTAAATAAACCTCAAAAAGGAGAATGTGATGTCAGATAATCGTAGTCATATTGATGAAAAATACCAATGGGATTTAAGCACAGTTTTTGCTACAGATGATGCTTGGGAAGCGGAGCTGGCTAGTCTTGATAGTGATTTAGAAAATGCTAAAGCTTACAAAGGACGTTTGACAGCGTCAAGTAATGATTTGCTTGCTATTACGGAAAGTTACCTTGCCTTGTCGCGTCGTTTGGAGAAGCTTTATGTTTATGCTTCAATGAAAAACGACCAAGATACAACAGTAGCCAAATACCAAGAATACCAAGCTAAAGCAACAGCAATCTATGCCAAGTTTAGTGAAATTTTTGCTTTTTACGAACCTGAATTGATGCAATTGTCTAAAGAAGCTTTTGAGGATTTCGTGGCAGAAACACCAGCTTTATCTGCTTATGCACATTTCTTTGAGCAACTTTTCAAACGTCAACCGCATGTTTTGTCACAGGCTGAGGAAGAATTATTAGCAGGTGCGCAAGAAATTTTTGGAGCTGCAGGAGAAACATTTGGGCTTTTGGATAATGCTGACATCATTTTTCCAATCGTTCCAGATGATGAGGGCAAAGAAATTCAGCTAACGCATGGTAATTTCATTAGCTTGTTAGAATCAAAAAATCGTGATGTCCGCAAAGAAGCTTACCAAGCTTTGTATGCAACTTATGAACAATTCCAACACACTTATGCGAAAACCTTGCAAACCAATGTCAAAGTGCATAACTATGAAGCGCGTGTTCATCATTTTAAATCAGCACGTGAGGCAGCACTTTCGGCTAATTTTATTCCAGAATCTGTTTATGATACCTTGATTGAAACGGTCAATGCTAACCTGCCTTTGCTTCATCGTTACGTGGAACTTCGCAAGAAAATCCTTAAACTGGATGATTTGAAAATGTACGATATTCATACGCCACTTTCTGAAATGGATATGAGTTTTACCTATGAAGAAGCTTTGGTAAAAGCTGAAGATGTCTTGGCTGTTTTTGGCAAAGAATATTCTGAGCGTGTTCATCGTGCTTTTACAGAACGCTGGATTGACGTCCATGTCAATAAAGGCAAACGCTCTGGTGCCTACTCTGGTGGTTCGTATGATACGAATGCTTTCATGCTGTTAAATTGGCAAGATACCTTGGATAATTTGTTTACCTTAGTTCACGAAACAGGGCACAGCTTGCATTCGACATTTACACGTGAAAATCAACCCTATGTTTATGGAGATTACAGTATTTTCTTGGCAGAAATTGCTTCAACAACTAATGAAAATATTTTGACAGAAACACTTTTGAAAGAAGTTGATGATGACAAAGCACGCTTTGCAATTTTGAATCATTATCTTGATGGTTTCAAGAGTACCATTTTCCGCCAAGCACAATTTGCGGAATTTGAAGATATCATTCATAAGGCAGACCAAGCTGGAGAAGTGTTGACGAGTGATTACCTCAACCAACTTTATGCCGACTTAAACGAGAAATATTATGGACTCAGCAAAACAGACAACCTAGAAATCCAATACGAATGGGCACGCATTCCGCATTTCTACTACAATTACTATGTTTACCAATACGCCACAGGATTTGCGGCAGCTAGTTATTTAGCTGATAAGGTTGTTCACGGTACACAAGCTGATATTGACCGCTACCTTGATTATCTGAAAGCAGGTAATTCTGATTATCCGCTTAATGTGATCAAAAAAGCTGGTGTGGATATGACAACAAGTGCTTATCTAGACGCTGCTTTCCGAATTTTTGAGGAACGCTTGGATGAGTTGGAAGCTTTAATTGAAAAAGGAGCACATCTATAAAATTATAGCGAGGTTGAGTATTCTAACCTCGTTTTTATGTTATAATAGAAAAAATTTTGGGGAGGTGCTGGCATGGAAATTAGGAAACTAGATGTTAGTGATGAAGCGGCTTACCGAGCTTATCAAACGGCTTTGGAAAATGACGATAATCCCTTTATCACGACACGTGAGATTGGTGATTTTAAAACCTTTGTGGAAAATAGCAGAGCGCAAGAAACACAAACTACTAACCCTGATTATTCAACGATGACGACCTATTATGCCTTTTTGAATGGGAAAATTGCTGCGCTTATATCTTGTCGTTGGCAGCTGGAAAAGGGCAATCTTGCGACGATTGGTGGACATATCGGATATCAAACCTCACCAGAATTTAGACGACAAGGTATCATGACCAGACTTCTCAGCTTTGCCCTTGAGCAATATGCCAAACGTGGCATCAATCCTGTGCTTATCACAGCGCGTGAGGACAATATTGCCAGTCGTAGAACCATTGAAAAAGCTGGCGGTATTTTGGAAAATATTATCGATTTAGAGGATGGGCATCGTCTAGCGCGTTATTGGATTACCTTGGACTTGGAGAATTCAGATTAATATTGAAATGAGGAGACAGAAGTGACAACATTTATTTGGGATTTTGACGGAACTTTGGTGGATTCCTACGAAGCGATTGGGCAAGCCTTGCAAGTGACTTATGCGCATTATGGCTTGGCTTTTGATGAACAATGGATTATGGATTTTATTATCAAAGAATCGGTCAAAGCTTTGCTTTATCAAGTGGCAAAAGAGCAAGAATTAGATTTTACGGAGCTATCAGCTTTCTTTAAAAAAGAGCAGGAAGCGCGTGATTATCTGATAAAACCCATGCCACATTTAACAGAGGTTCTTGCGGCAACCAAACAAAAAGGAGTGACACACTTTGCCTATACGCATAAAGGTATCACGGCAAATGATGTTTTAGAAAGACTAGGCGTGCATCAGTATTTTACAGAAGTGGTGACATCAGCAAATGGCTTCGCTCGTAAGCCTGAACCCGAAGCGATTAACTACCTTCTTGAAAAATATGAGTTGGATAAAACAAGCACTTATTACGTTGGTGACCGTCGTCTTGACGTTGAAGCTGCCGAAAATGCAGGCATTAAATCAATTAATCTCGGTCAACCGTCATCAAAAATCAATCAACACATTGCTGATTTATCCGATATTGTGGCACTTTTTAATGACTAAAAATCGAAGAAAGCCTATTCACAACGGGTTTATTTTGCTATATAATAAGAGTTATGGTTAAATCATATTCAAAAACAGCAAATCACAATATGCGTCGTCCCGTAGTGAAAGAAGACATTGTTCGCTATATGCGAACACATCAGAAGCAAAATGAGGGCTATCTGGCAGAATTGGAAGCATTTGCTCATCAAGAAAATATCCCTATTATTCAGCATGAAGTTGTGGCTTATTTTCGTTTTTTGATGCAAACATTGCAGCCAAAAAATATTTTAGAGATTGGCACAGCTATCGGATTTTCAGCACTTTTAATGGCAGAAAATGCCCCAGATGCGAAGATTACGACACTTGACCGTAATCCTGAAATGATTGCCTTCGCCAAGGAAAATTTTGCTAAGTATGACACTCGCAAACAAATTACTTTGCTTGAAGGAGATGCCGTTGATACTCTTTCGACACTTGATGGGGAATTTGACTTTGTTTTTATGGATTCAGCGAAATCAAAATACATTGTCTTTCTGCCAGAAGTCTTGAAACATTTGAAAGTCGGCGGAGTCATTGTCTTTGATGATGTTTTCCAAGGCGGGGATATTGTCAAGCCAATCGAAGAAGTGCGCCGCGGACAACGGACAATCTATCGTGGGCTTCAACGATTGTTTGATGCGACACTGGATAATCCAAATTTAACAGCAACCTTACTTCCGTTAAGCGACGGATTATTGATGATTCGTAAAAATACAGCAGATATATCACTGTAAAATTAAGCAATATTTAAGTTATTGTGATATACTAGTGGAGTTAAAGACAAATTAAGGAGTTTAATAACAATGGCCAACAAAGAAAAATCAGGGTTTAAGAAAGTTATCCAAAGTAAAGCTTTCAAAGGTGTTTCAATTGCAGTAGCTTCAGCTCTTATCGGTGCAGGTGTAACTTACCTTGCTACTAACAGCAATTCAGAAACAAAAGCTCTTGTTACCATGAAAGGTGATACTATCACAGTATCAGACTTCTACAGTGCTGCAAAAAGTTCAAAATCTTCACAACAAACAATGTTGAACTTGATTTTGTCACGTGTCTTTGAAGACCAATATGGAAGCAAAGTTTCAGATAAAGAAGTGACTGAAGCTTACAATAAAACTGCTTCATCATATGGTTCATCATTCTCAAGTGCACTTCAAGCTGCTGGTTTGACAACAGATACTTACAAGCAACAAATTCGCACATCAATGTTAGTGGAATATGCTGTTAAAGAAGCTGCCAAAGATAAATTGACAACTAAAAACTACAAAGAAGCTTACAAAGATTACACCCCTGATACAACAGCTACAGTTATTGCTTTGAGCAACGAAGACAAAGCTAACTCAGTTCACGATCAAGCAACTGCGGATGGCGCTGATTTTGATAAAATCGCTAAAGAAAACACAATAGCTAAGAAAACTGAATACACATTTGACTCAGCAGATACAAAACTTCCAACAGATGTTATGGATGCTGCATTCAAACAAAATGAAGGTTCAGTTTCAGATGTTATCAAAGTAATGAATTCTTCAACATATTCATACACATACTACATCGTTAAGACAACTAAGAAAACAGATAAAAACTCTGATTGGAAGACATACAAAAAACGCTTGAAGAAAGCTATCATGGCTAAATATCAAAACGACACAAACTTCCAAAATCAAGTTATTGCTAAAGCTCTTGATAAAGCTAACGTGAAGATTAAAGATAACACCTTTGCAAGTATTCTTTCACAATATGCAACAAGCTCATCATCAAGTTCTTCAGCTTCATCATCAAAAGCTTCATCAACTTCTTCTGAAGCAAGCTCATCAAGTTCAACAGAAGAATCATCAACAACTGAATCATCTACAGATTCAGCTGAATAAGCTACTTGACCAGAAGCTTAAAATACAGTACAATTAAAAAGATTGAGAATCGTTTTTAAAAATTCAGATTCAGAAAAGTGGCGGTTGCTGCGAGCCATGGATGAAGTTAAAAATGTGCTACTCATGTTTTCTAATTGTCAATATTGGTAACCGAGTTACCAGGGTCAAATGCAAGAAAAAACAATTTAAGAGATAAATGAAGAATGACAGGTTCATTGAAAAGAGGTGGTACCGTGGCTAACGTCACCCTCTATGAGATGGACTTGCCGTTTTTTGTATCCTTAATGGCATAAAAGATGATTTCAATCTATGGCAAGCGTTGTAACATCGCTTAGTAACAAGAAAAGGAAAGATAAAATGAAACAATTGACTAGTGCGCAAGTGCGCCAAATGTGGCTAGACTTCTGGAAATCAAAAGGTCACTCTGTTGAACCTTCTGCAAACTTGGTTCCTGTAAACGACCCAACTTTGTTGTGGATCAACTCAGGTGTTGCCACACTTAAAAAATACTTTGATGGTTCAGTAATTCCAGAAAACCCACGTATCACTAATGCTCAAAAAGCTATCCGTACAAATGACATCGAAAACGTTGGTAAAACAGCTCGTCACCATACAATGTTTGAAATGTTGGGTAACTTCTCTGTTGGTGATTACTTCCGTGATGAAGCAATCACTTGGGGATTTGAATTATTGACAAGTCCAGAATGGTTTGACTTCCCTAAAGATAAACTTTACATGACTTACTACCCAGATGATAAAGACACTTACAACCGTTGGATTTCACTTGGTGTTGAACCAAGTCACTTGATTCCAATCGAAGACAACTTCTGGGAAATTGGTGCTGGACCTTCAGGACCAGATACTGAAATCTTCTTTGACCGTGGTGAAGACTTTGACCCAGACCACGTTGGTATCAAACTTCTTGCTGAAGATATCGAAAACGATCGTTACATCGAAATCTGGAACATCGTGTTGTCACAATTTAACGCTGATCCAGCTGTTCCACGTTCAGAATACAAAGAATTGCCACACAAAAACATTGATACGGGTGCCGGTTTGGAACGTTTGGTTGCGGTTATGCAAGGGGCTAAAACAAACTTTGAAACTGACCTCTTCATGCCAATCATTCGTGAAATCGAAAAATTATCTGGTAAAACTTATGATCCAGATGGCGACAACATGAGCTTTAAAGTTATCGCTGACCACATACGTTCACTTTCATTTGCTATCGGTGATGGTGCTCTTCCTGGTAACGAAGGTCGTGGATATGTGCTTCGTCGTTTGCTTCGTCGCGCAGTTATGCACGGTCGTCGCCTTGGTATCAACGAAACATTCTTGTATAAATTGGTTCCAACTGTTGGTAAAATCATGGAATCATACTACCCAGAAGTGCTTGAAAAACGTGAATTTATCGAAAAAATCGTTCGTCGTGAAGAAGAAACATTCGCACGTACAATCGATGCTGGTTCAAACATGCTTGACCAATTGTTGGCTGATTTGAAAGCAGCTGGTAAAGACACTGTTGAAGGTAAAGATATCTTCAAATTGTATGATACATATGGATTCCCAGTTGAATTGACTGAAGAATTGGCTGAAGACAAAGGCTTCAAGATTGACCACGCTGGCTTTGAAGCTGCTATGAAAGAACAACAAGAACGTGCGCGTGCAAGCGTCGTTAAAGGTGGTTCAATGGGTATGCAAAGCGAAACATTGTCAAGCATTACTGAAGAATCAGTCTTTAGCTACACTGAAGAAGTTCTTGATTCTACATTGTCAGTTATTATCGCTGATAACGAACGTACTGAAGCTGTTTCAGAAGGTCAAGTATTGCTTGTCTTTGCGAAAACTCCATTCTACGCTGAAATGGGTGGACAAGTAGCTGACCACGGTGTTATTAAAAATGATAAAGGTGACATCGTTGCTCGCGTGACAGATGTTCAAAAAGCTCCAAATGGTCAAGCTCTTCACACAGTTGATGTTCTCGCAAGCTTGTCAGTTGGTACGACATACACACTTGAAATTGATAGCAAACGTCGTCACAGTGTTATCAAAAACCACACAGCTACTCACTTGCTTCACGCTGCACTTCACCACGTTATCGGTGAACACGCTACTCAGGCTGGTTCTCTTAACGAAGAAGGATTCTTGCGCTTTGACTTCACTCACTTTGAAGCAGTAACTGCTGATGAATTGCGTCAAATCGAAGAAGAAGTTAACCAACAAATCTGGAATGCTATTCCAGTTAAGACTGTTGAAACTGACATTGATACTGCTAAATCAATGGGTGCTATGGCCTTGTTCGGTGAAAAATACGGTAAAAACGTACGTGTTGTAACAATCGGCGATTACTCAATTGAACTTTGTGGTGGTACACACGTTTCAAATACAGCTGAAATCGGAATCTTCAAGATTGTTAAAGAAGAAGGTATCGGTTCAGGAACTCGTCGTATCCTTGCTGTAACTGGTAAAGAAGCCTTTGAAGCATACCGTCAAGAAGAAGAAGACCTTAAAGCAATTGCTGAAACTCTTAAAGTGCCTCAATTGAAAGAAGTTACTAAGAAAGTAGTAAGCTTGCAAGAACAATTGCACAAATTGCAAAAAGAAAATGCTGAATTGAAAGAAAAAGCAGCAGCAGCACAAGCTGGTGACGTTTTCAAAGATGTTAAAGAAGCAAACGGTCTTCGCTTTGTCACTAGCCAAGTAACTGTTTCTGATGCAGGTGCCCTTCGTACATTTGCTGACAACTGGAAACAAAAAGACTATTCTGACGTTCTTGTCTTGGCAGCAGCTATTGGCGAAAAAGTCAATGTCCTTGTAGCAAGCAAATCAAAAGATGTTCATGCTGGTAACTTGATTAAAGTTTTGGCACCAATCGTATCAGGTCGTGGTGGTGGTAAACCAGACATGGCCATGGCCGGTGGTTCAGATGCTGCTAAAATCGCAGACCTTTTTGCAGCAGTAGCAGAAAATCTGTAACATCCGTTAGGCAGTCTTTGACTGATAAAGGAGTTGTTTTGTCAGATGAAATCTAAAAACACACTTTTGAAATTAGCTATCGCTTTTATCGGCATAACGCTGCTGATTCTTGCTTACATTATTATTGTAGATGCTCTGCAAGGTCATGTTGATTGGGTAACCTTACTAGTCGCTTTAGCAGAAGGCAGCCTCCTCAGCAGTCTGATAAAAATGTTACAAGATAGCGGAAAATAAACATAAGCCCACCTAAAAAGGTGGGTTTTTTAGTTATAGTTTTTAACTATCGAGTCTATTTAAAATAACTATTTTACGAGGGATTTTTAGACTGTTATAATAGTCACTAAGATTTCAGAATATTTTCACAGAAGATAGAATTGAGGGAAAAATGAAAGTTTCACTTATTCAGATGGCTATCCGTGAAGCGGATCCTGAGCAAAATAGAAAGAAAGTATTGGAGTTATTGGAAAAAGCGGTGCATGATGCGCCAGATGTGATTGTTCTTCCTGAGATGTGGAATACTGGCTATGCCTTGAAACAGCTGGCAGATATTGCTGATGTTAATGGGAAAGAAACGATAACGGATTTAGGAAATTTTGCTAAGAAGTACCATGTTAATTTGGTGGCTGGTTCGGTCGCAACGGCAAAAGAGAATCACTTTTTTAATACGACCTATGTGTTTAATCGAGAGGGGCAAGTGATTGCTGATTATGATAAGGTGCATTTGTTTGGTTTAATGGTAGAAGATGAGTACCTGCAAGCAGGCAATAAAGAAAGTGTCTTTGAACTAGATGATGTCAAAGCAGCTAGTGTGATTTGTTATGACATTCGTTTTCCAGAATGGGTGAGAACCTTGATGTCTAGCGGTGCTAAGGTTTTATTTGTAGTAGCTGAATGGCCCAAAGAACGTGTAGAGCAATGGGAGATTTTATTGCGAGCGCGTGCGGTTGAAAATCAAGCCTTTGTCGTGGCTGTCAATCGGGTTGGCGATGGCATTTCAGACCATTTTTCTGGGCATTCTCTGGTGATTGACCCATTGGGGAAAATCGTTTTACAAGTGCCAGATAATCAAGAGGGAATTTTTACGGCTGAACTTGATTTGACAGAAGTTGAAAAAAATCGAGGTCACATTCCAGTTTTTGCTGACCGCAAGCCAGATTTGTATCATTAGGAGGAATTAAGGTGTTTTCACAATCAAAGATTTTACAAGAATTGCCAGAACAGTTTTTTGCTAGTCTTGTCGCAAAAGTTAATGCCAAAGTGGCAGAAGGCTATGATGTCATCAATCTTGGACAGGGCAATCCAGATCAGCCAACTTATGATTACATTGTTGATGCTTTAGTTGAATCAGCCAAAAATCCTGCTTCTCATAAATACTCGCAATTTCGTGGAAATAGTAATTTTAAAGCGGCAGCCAGTCAATTTTATAAGGACAATTATCATGTAAATCTTGATAGCGAAAAGGAAATTTGTGTCCTTGGTGGCGCAAAGATTGGCTTGGTAGAATTTCCTCTGGCGACAATGAATCCTGATGAATTGCTCTTGTTGCCAGACCCAGGTTATCCAGATTATCTCTCAAGTGTGTCGCTTGGAAAAATCAACTATGAGACATTTCCGTTAAAAGCTGAAAATAATTTCTTACCAGACTTGCAAGCTATTCCTGAAGAAATAGCTAAACGTGCGAAATTCATCTATGTTAATTATCCTAATAATCCGACAGGTGCGGTTGCAACTGCAGCGTTTTACGAAGAACTCGTCGCTTGGGCTAAAAAATACGAGGTTGGGGTAGTTAGCGATTTTGCTTATGGTGCCTTAGGGGCAGACGGTTATGAGAATCCAAGCTTTTTGTCAACACCTGGAGCTAAAGATGTCGGCATTGAGTTATACACTTTTTCTAAGACCTTTAATATGGCAGGGTGGCGTTTGGCATTTGCGGCAGGAAATGAACAATTGATTGAAGCGCTTAATTTGCTACAAGACCACCTTTTTGTAAGTATCTTCCCTGCTATTCAAGATGCGGGAGCAGTAGCTCTTTTAGATGAAAAAGCAAAAGCAGCAATCGCAGGGTTAAATCAGAAATACAACGAGCGTCGCCATGCTTTTGTTCAAGCAGCAGAAAAAATTGGTTGGCATGCTTTTGAGTCAAAAGGGTCATTCTATGCTTGGATGCCCGTACCAGAAGGGGATGACAGCGAAAGCTTTGCAGATTTGCTATTAAATGAAGCTCATGTTGCTGTCGCACCAGGAAAAGGTTTTGGAGAACAAGGAGACGGATACGTCAGAATCGGCTTGCTCGTCGAACCAGACCGCCTTGTCGAAGCCGTCGAGCGAATTAACAAACTGAAATTATTTGAAAAATAGTGAAAGCATAAGTGAAAATTTATGCTTTTTTTGTTTTTTATGCAAAAAACACTTGACTTATGAATAAATATACTATAAAATTGAATACATATTTATTCAAGGAGTGTATATTATGAAGGTGTCAATTGTTGGTATCACTGGATATAGTGGTCTCGAATTAGTTAAATTATTGAATAATCATAAAAATGTTACGATTGCTTCGATTCATGCAACTAAGGAAATCGGCCGACGATTGTCAGAATTATACCCTTACCTTGTTGGTGTTTGTGACTTAGTTATTGAGGCATTTAATGCTCAAGAAATCATGGAAAAATCAGATTTGGTTTTCTTTGCGACACCAAGTGGGGTGGCTAGCCAGTTAGCGCAGCCATTTGTTGAAACTGATTTCCCAGTGATTGATTTGTCGGGAGACCATCGTTTGCCAGCTGATTCTTATGAAAAATGGTATAAAAAAACACCAGCTAGTGATGATGTGTTGAATAAATTTACATATGCTTTGGCAGAATTTACAGATGTCCAAGGTAAGAAATTCATTTCAAACCCTGGTTGCTATGCGACAGCAACAGAATTAGCCTTGATTCCATTGCTAAAAGCTGGTGTGGCTGAAGAAGATTCTATCATCGTTGATGCAAAAAGTGGTTTGACGGGGGCTGGTAAAGCTTTATCAGAATCAAGTCACTTTGTCAATGTGCATGATAACTACGTGACTTACAAATTAAACCGTCATCAGCATATTCCTGAAATTGTGCAGGAATTGCAATTATTTAGCAAGAAGTTACACCACATTCAGTTTTCAACGTCATTGTTGCCAGTTAACCGTGGGATTATGGCGACTTCTTATGTTAAATTGAAAAAACCATTGAGCGAAGCGGAATTATACGCCATTTACAAGGATGCTTACAAGGACAAACCTTTTGTTCGCATCCAAGATGATTTGCCAGAATTGCACAATGTTATCGGTTCAAACTTTACAGATATTGGTTTTGTTTACAATGATGTCACAAATGTGCTGACGGTCGTATCTGTTATCGATAATTTGATTAAAGGCGCTGCTGGTCAAGCCGTGCAAAATCTGAATTTGATGAATGGTTGGAACGAAACAGAAGGTTTGTTGATTTCACCGAATTATTTATAGAAATAGAAAGGAAGTAGCACAGAAGGTTATTGGGAAGTATGAGTTCCTTACGTGTTACAGGTATAAGAAGATGAAAGTGATTGAAGGAAATGTTGCGAGCCCTCTTGGTTTTTCGGCAGACGGTTTGCATGCAGGATTTAAGAAAAGAAAACTTGATTTTGGTTGGATTGTTTCAGAAGTTCCCGCTAGTGTAGCAGGTGTTTACACGACAAATAAAGTCATTGCTGCGCCATTGATTGTGACACGAAATTCCATTAAAAAAGCGCAAAAGATGAAAGCAATCGTTGTGAATTCAGGAGTGGCAAATTCTTGTACGGGCGTGCAAGGAATGGAAGATGCCTATACTATGCAAAAATGGACAGCTGAAAAATTAGGCGTTGAGCCTGATTTGGTCGGTATTGCTTCAACGGGTGTTATTGGTGATTTGTTGCCAATGGATACTCTTAAAACTGGGCTTTCTAAGCTTGTTGTTAATGGTAATTCTGATGATTTCTCGAAAGCTATCTTAACAACAGATACTATGGTTAAAACCGTTGCTGTCACAGAAAAATTTGGTCGTGATGAAGTGACCATGGCTGGTGTAGCGAAGGGTTCAGGAATGATTCATCCAAATATGGCAACCATGCTTGCTTTTATCACTTGTGATGCGAATATTTCAAGTGAGACCTTGCAGCTTGCGCTAAGCCAAAATGTTGAAACAACATTTAACCAAATTACGGTTGACGGTGATACATCAACAAATGACATGGTCTTAGTGTTATCAAATGGTTGTACATTGAATGAAGAAATCTTGCCAGATACACCAGAATTTGATAAATTCTCAGCAATGCTTAATTACGTCATGCAAGAATTGGCTAAGAAAATCGCCAAAGACGGTGAGGGTGCAAGCAAACTCATTGAAGTCAATGTCAAGAATGCACCTAATGCCCTTGATGCCCGTATGATGGCAAAAAGTGTCGTTGGTTCAAGTCTTGTTAAAACAGCGATTTTTGGAGAGGACCCTAACTGGGGACGTATTTTAGCAGCGGTTGGCTATGCAGGTGTTGATGTTCCAGTTGACAACATTGACATTTACCTCGGCGACATTCCTGTTATGCTAAAATCAAGCCCAGTTGACTTTGAAGTTGAGGAAATGCAAGACATCATGCACGAGGATGAGATTACGATTACGGTTGATTTGCATTCTGGTGAAGCAGTAGGAAAAGCTTGGGGCTGTGATTTATCGTACGACTACGTGAAAATTAATGCCCTTTATCGCACATAAAGAGAAGAAACATATGGAAAATATTATTGTGATTAAAATCGGAGGTGTTGCTAGTCAGCACCTTTCGCAAGACTTTATTAATCAAATCAAAAAATGGAAAGAAGCAGGCAAGCAGTTGGTTATCGTTCATGGTGGGGGCTTTGCGATTAACAAATTAATGGAAGAAGAGCACGTGCCTGTTAAGAAAATCAACGGTCTGCGTGTGACGAGCCAATCTGACATGAAGCTTGTTAGCTATGCCTTGTTAAATATCGTTGGAGAAAATTTGGTTAAAAAACTTAACCAGTCGTCTATTGATAGCATTCAACTCTTGTCTGATATTGAAAAAGTCGTTCAGGCTGATTTCTTAGACCAAGAAACTTACGGTTATGTTGGCAATGTTTCACAAATTCAGACGGAAATCTTGGAAAAAATGTTGGCGAATCAAATGTTACCTGTCCTTGCCTCAATTGGCTATTCTAAAGATGGTGATATGCTAAATATCAATGCGGATTATCTTGCAACAGCTGTTGCCGTTGCCCTCGGTGCTGAAAAATTAGTCTTGATGACTGATGTTAAAGGTGTTTTGGAAAATGGTGCGGTGCTCGATAGCCTTTCTTCGACAGAATTTCAAGATAAGATTGACCAAGGAATGATCACAGGAGGCATGATTCCTAAGATTGAATCAGCGGTAAATACCGTTTTAGCAGGTGTTGGTGAGGTATTGATTGGCGACAATCTGGTAACAGGAACTTCAATCATCTGCTAACTCTAGCATGAAAGGGAAGATAACAATGACAAAATTATTTCAAAATTATAAACGCGCAGCCGTTGAATTTGTCAAGGCAGAAGGAAATTACCTTTTTGACCAAGACGGCAAGAAATACCTTGATTTTTCAACAGGAATCGGTGTGACAAATCTTGGTTTTCACCCAGAAGTAAAAGCTGCCTTACAAAAACAAGCTGAAGAAATCTGGCACACACCAAACTTGTACCTTAATTCTTTGCAAGAAGAAGTGGCAGACAAGTTGATTGGGAATAAAGATTATCTTGCTTTCTTTGCCAATAGTGGTGCTGAAGCCAATGAAGCTGCTATTAAAATTGCACGTAAGGCGACTGGCAAGCAAGAAATCATTGCTTTTGTTAATTCTTTTCATGGTCGTACTTTTGGGTCAATGTCCGCAACTGGGCAAGACAAAATTAAAACTGGTTTTGGTGATGGCGTGCCACATTTTAGCTATGCGATTTACAATGATTTAGATAGCGTGAAAAGCTTGGTAACCGATGATACTGCCGCGATTATGTTGGAATTGGTTCAAGGGGAATCAGGTGTTCGTCCAGCTGACAAAGGTTTTGTGACAGCATTAAGCGCATTTTGCCAAGAAATAGGTATTTTGCTGATTGTTGATGAGGTGCAAACTGGTATGGGACGTACTGGTAAATTGTTCTCATTTGAACATTATGGCATTGAGCCTGATATTTTCACTTTGGCAAAAGGTCTTGGAAATGGTGTACCAGTCGGTGCCATGTTAGCCAAGGAAAAACTTGGTTTTGCTTTCTCTTACGGTAGCCATGGTTCAACCTTTGGTGGTAATAAACTTGTCATGTCAGTAGCCTCAAGCGTACTCGATATTATGTTGGCTGACGGTTTCTTGCCACAAGCGTTTGACAATGGAAATTACTTGCAAGCTGAATTGAAGAAAGCTTTGGCTGGCAATGCAAAAGTGACTGATGTTCGTGGTCTTGGTTACATGATTGGGATTGAAACGACTGAAAATCTTGCCGAATTGGTCGAAAAAGCACGTGATAAAGGCTTGATTGTCTTGACAGCAGGAACAAATGTTATTCGTCTCTTGCCACCATTGACCTTGACGAAGGAAGAAATAGACCAAGGCGTAGCCATTTTGGCAGAGGTTTTTGCGTAAAAGCTAGGGAAGTTGGGCAAGTTTGTCTCAACTTCTTTTTAAGTTGACAAATTGGTTGAAAATGTATATAATTTTCTGAAAATATGAGAGGTAAAAATATGTCAAAAAATATTTTAATTGTTGCAGGGCATCCCGATTTGAAAAATGATTCTTTAGCCAATAAAACGATTTTGGAAGAAGTGAAGAAAGCTTTGCCAGAGGTGGAATTGGACATCTTGAGTGATTTGTATCCTGATTATCAGATTGATGTGGCAACAGAGCAGGATAAATTGCGAGAGGCTGATGTGATTATTTTCCAATACCCATTGTACTGGTATATGACGCCGTCTTTGCTTAATAAATGGATTGAAAGGGTCTTTGTTCACGGCTTTTCACATGGTTCAACTGGTGATGCTTTGAAAGGAAAATATTTGGTGGCATCTTTGACAACTGGAGCAGGAGAAGCGGCTTATAGCGCAGAAGCAGGCACGACGATTGATGACCTTTTGGCACCAATTCGTTTGACAGCGAAATTAACACAGTTAAACTATGCAGGTCACATTGTCACACATGGTGTTTCTTACTCACTTCGAGAGGACGCTAACAAAGCACAAGAAATGGTTGTAAAATCACAAGGACATGCCCAAAAATTGGTGGCGTTGGTGAATGGTTTGTAAAAAATATTGATATTTTAGGAGCTCAGATTATTTAATCTGAGTTTTTATTTGACAAGAATTATATACTATTTGACAAATATTTTTTCATTTTTGACAAAGATGCTTGTCAAAAATAAAAAACGATGTTATAATCAAATCAACAAAAGGGAGGAGATTATATGTCGGATAAAAATTGGTTTCTTATTTTTCTTGCTATTTTTGGTGCTTATTTAACATCAGAAGCACCAAATCCTAGGAGGAAGGAATTGTTAAAAAACAATTTCTAAAAAGGAAGCAACTTTTGTTAGTTACTAGAATGGAGGGTATTTTGGTCTTAAAAAATCGTCTTAAAGAATTGCGGGCGCGTGATGGGTTAAATCAAACTCAACTAGCCAAATTAGCTAAGGTTTCTAGGCAAACGATCAGTCTCCTAGAACGCAATGAATACACGCCATCGGTGATTATCGCTCTGCGCATTGCACACATATTCAACGAACCTGTCGAAAATGTTTTTAGTCTTGATGAAGAGGGAGAAGAAGAATGAAAAAAACAAAAAGATTAACAATTGCACAACGTATCTTAACGTGGTTTGGAATCTTCGTAGTTAGTGCGCTTGCAGGTGGGCTTATTGTTATTGGTTATTTTGGTGTTGATTTTGGCGATAATGTGTTAACGTTTAATTATGATACTTTTATGGCTTTGGCTTATGGGATTACTGCTATTTCAATTATTGTTACATTATGGTTTATGTATCAAGCAAACCATTACCATAATCGTTATGAAAGCATGGGTGATGATGCTGATGAAGATGATAGTTATGAGGTTTATCGCAAGACATTTAAAAATTTAGAGTTTGCAACAATTTTCTACAATGTCTCAGTAGCGTTAATTCTCCTTTCAATATTTGGTGATGTTTACGGTTTCCATGATAGGATTGTTAGCGGTGCTGCCCTTAATCTTACAGCATATGTAAAAGATATCATTTTCCTAGCTCTGCTAATTATTTTTCAAGTGATGATATTTAAATTAACTCAGAAAATTCGTCACTATAAATTATCAACTTTTCCGACAATTAAAGAAGTAAAGGAATTTGCTTATTCTTATGATGAAGGGGAGCTTCAAGCAAATTATGAACAAGCATTCTTGATTGTTTTTAATCTTAATCAGTATTTACCATTTGTTTATATTGTGTTGTGTGTGTTAGCAACACTTAGCTCAGTTGATGTCACTTCAGGTTTGGTCGTAACGACAGCAATCTATCTCTATATCAATCTTGCGAACATTCGCTTTGTTAATAAATATTTCAGAAAATAAGAAAAATGATTGACAGCGTTTTTAAATCGTGCTAATCTAAAAAAGAATTGAATAGTTTTCTTCGGGGTGGGGTGTGATTCCCGACCGACGGTGATTCTTTGTCGTTGATTGCTATTTGCTTTTATTCGTTGTTGACGCCTCTTGCCTAACACCAGTTATGTCTGCAAGGTGTCGCCTAGACTAAAAGCAAATCATCAATCAACTTTGTTTGATAATCAAATGAGCAAAGATAAGTCCGTGAGCGCAAGCTGATCTGGTGCGATTCCAGAACCGACAGTATAGTCTGGATGGGAGAAGAAATTGATAGAGTGTCAAAGGGCAAGGCTCTTGCTTTTTGGAATACTTTTTTAGTTGTCTTTGATTGCCTCGTAGTGTATTGCTACGAGGTTTTTGATTACAATTATTGTTTTTTGGTGTTGCTTGATGCAATGGTAAAAATGAATTATCCCGATGAAATTGCTTTGGCTAAGGTCGCTAAGCTTGTTTTCATTGGGATTTTTTTGCTAGAAAGGAGGCTTTTATGCACGAAAACTATATGGCACAGGCAATTGCAGCAGCTAAACAAGGCTTTAGGCAGATTTATACCAATCCCTTAGTTGGTGCGGTTATCGTTAAAAATGGTCGTGTGATTGCTCGTGGTGCGCATTTGCAGTATGGTCACGAGCATGCTGAGAAAAATGCGATTTTGCATTGTGAAGTCCCTGAAGAACTAGCCAATTCAACTCTTTATGTGACTCTGGAACCTTGTCATCATACTGGGAAGCAGCCGCCTTGTACGCAGGCGATTGTTGAAGCAGGCATTAAAAAGGTTGTTGTTGGACAGCTTGACCCCAATCCTTTGGTTGCTGGAAAAGGTTTAGAATTCTTGAAAAGTCAAGGAATTGAGGTTGTCACACAAGTTTTGGAAAATGAGGCACGCGCACTTAATCCGCATTATAATTTTTACCATGAATACAAGCGCCCTTACGTGGTTTTGAAACAAGCGGTGAGTTTGGATGGGAAAATTGCGGTGCTTGGCAAACGAACTGCCTTGACCAATGATGAAACCAACCGTTTTGTTCATGATGAGCGAGATGATTACCAAGCCATTTTGGTTGGTGCTGACACAGTTTTGATTGATAACCCACAATTATTGGGCGCTGGGACGAGTTTGTATCCGCCAGTACGCGTGATTTTGGACGAAACAGGGCGCATTTTTGACAAACGAGAGCTACAAATTTTTAAAAATCAATCAGCGCCAGTTTACATTTTTAGTAGGCGACAAGTTGCGAATTTGCCTGCGCATATCACGGTTATAGCCTTATCTAATTTTTCCATTGCTAACATTTTGCAGGCGCTTTATGAGAAAAAGATTCAGTCTGTTTATGTCGAGGGCGGAGCGCAGGTTCATGATGCATTTTTAGCGAGCGATTTATGGGATGAGCTCATTTCTTACGTGACCCCTAAGGTGATTGGTGGCAATGGCAGAGCTGCTATGGCAAGTTCTCGTCAGGTTGAACAAGTTTACGATTTGCAGGATTTTTCAGTTCAAACAATTGGCACTAATCTACGTTTGTCAGTCAAAAGGAGGTTGTGATGTTTACAGGATTAATTCAAGAACAAGGGCGTATCAGCCGAATCGTCAAACAGCAACACAGTATCAAATTAACTTGCAAAGCTTCACGAAAATTATTAGCGGATTACAAAGTCGGTGATAGTATGGCAATCAATGGGGTTTGTCTGACTTGTGTGGCTAAAGCAGGTGATACGTTTACGGTGGATATTATGCCAGAGACTTTTAAGCGCACTATTTTTTCAGAATGTCGTATCGGTGATTTGGTGAATCTTGAGCTGGCTATGGCTGCTAATGCACGTTTTGAAGGGCACCTTGTGACGGGGCACGTTGATAGTGTCGCAACTCTCATCCAAAAACACAGCGATGAAAATGCTATCGTGCTCAGCTTTGCTATTTCCCAAAAACTCGCAGGGCAAATCGTGGGGCAGGGCTCAATCGCAGTCAATGGGGTTAGTCTGACGGTGGTGTCGGTGACGTCTGGGCAATTTAGCGTGTCGCTGATTCCGCATACGGCGAAAGAAACTAACTTGGCTCGACTCAAAAAAGGCGATAAGGTCAATATCGAGACGGATATTTTAGCCAAATACATGCAAGCACAAGTTACAAAAATGGGAGGACAATAAATGTTTAAGGATGTCGAAAAAGCTCTTGCTGATTTGAAAGCAGGAAAATTAATCGTGGTGGTTGATGATGATGACCGCGAAGCAGAAGGGGATTTGGTTGGTTTAGCCGAATTGGCTAGCGCTGACAATGTGAACTTTATGACCAAGCACGCGCGTGGTTTGATTTGTGCGCCAGTAGCTAAAAGCATTGCTGAGCGTTTGGAACTTGTTCCTATGTCAGCAGAAAATACTGATGCGCATGGCACCGCCTTTACTATCAGCGTGGACCATAAAGAAACCTCAACAGGTATTTCAGCCTTTGACCGTGCTAAGACCATTCAAACTTTGGCTGCTAAGGCTAGTAAAGCTAGTGATTTTCACCGACCTGGGCATATGTTTCCTTTGGTTGGACGAAGCGGCGGTGTTTTGCAACGGCGTGGGCATACAGAAGCTAGTCTTGATTTAGCACGTTTGGCTGGTAGCACAGAAGCAGCTTATATTTGCGAAATTTTAAAAGATGATGGCACCATGGCACGAAAAGCTGATTTGCACGCTTATGCTGAAAAATGGCATTTGACCATGATTGAAGTGGGAGATATCGCACGTTATGTGAGCTTTCAAGATAGCCCAAAGGTAACGTTACCGTCGGCTTATGGTGATTTTAAGCTTCGCTTGTTTGAAGATGAGAAAAAACGTGAGCACCTCTTGTTATCAAAAGGTGACCTGACGTCTGATGAACCACTATTAGTTCGTCTGCATTCGGAATGTTTGACAGGTGATATTTTTGGCTCTTTACGTTGTGATTGTGGTGAGCAGCTGCACGCAGCGATGAAGAAAATTGATAAGCTTGGATGCGGAGCGATTTTATACCTTCGCCAAGAAGGACGTGGTATTGGTCTTAAAAATAAGCTCAAAGCTTATCAGCTGCAAGAAAAAGGATTTGATACCTATGATGCCAATCTTGAGCTTGGTTTTGCGCCAGATGAGCGTGATTACCAGATTGCAGCAGACATATTGTCCTTTTTGAACATTAAACAAATTAAGCTGTTGACTAACAATCCTGATAAGCTAGAACAGCTTGAAAAATCTGGTATCGAGATTGTCGAACGCTTACCGTTACAAATTCCAGCGCACGTTGAAAATCGTACTTACTTGCAAACCAAACAAGAAAAATTTCATCATTTATTACACATCGTTTAAGGAGAAAAAATCATGACAACATTTGAAGGGAAATTTATTGGAAAAGATGTTAAAATCGCTATCGTCGTTGCACGCTTTAATGAATTTATTACCTCGAAATTATTAGGTGGAGCAATGGACGGCTTGATTCGTAACGAAGTAGCTAAAGAAGCTATTGATGTTTACTGGGTTCCAGGTGCTTTTGAAATTCCATTTATGACGAAAAAAATCGTTGCAAGTGGAAAATACGACGGTGTTATCACACTTGGCAGTGTTATTCGTGGGTCAACTAGTCACTACGATCTTGTTTGTAATGAAGTGGCAAAAGGTGTCGGGCAAATCAATCTCACAAGCGATATTCCAGTTATGTTTGGCGTGATTACGACAGAAGATATTGAGCAAGCCATCGAACGCTCAGGTTCAAAAGCAGGAAATAAAGGCAGCGAATGCGCACAAGGTGTGCTTGAAATGATTAACCTAGCAAAACAACTCTAAAACAAACGTGATAGATAGCAAAAAGCTGAGCAAGAACACTCAGCTATTTCGTCATTCTCATTTCAAATGTGCCCAGGCGGTTTGAATGGCGGTAATGTCCACTTTGAAGTGTGATTTGTTTGTTTTCAGATAGGCAAGGTAAAAATCAATCTGTGCAGTTTCGTCGGTAATTGGCATTTCTAAACGGCGATTGTGTACTTGCCTTTCGCGCGTGAGCTGCGTAATATTGGTTGTGAAATACGGCAAACTCGAATAGCGCCTAATTTCATTGAAATCATCAACTTCAGCTTGGTAAATGAATTTCGCATTTGGAATATTGTCCTCGATAATTCGTTGCCAAATGCCAATGTCGCGAAGAACCACGAAACTAAAACCAGCCATTTCTTGAAACGTCGTTTCGGTTTTATTAGCTGGGACAACTATGGCATCACTGTTAACACGTAAACTTTCCGTGCCGACATAAAGCGATTCGATGTCATCTGTTTGAATTTCTTGGTGCGTAAAAATGAGCTGATAATCTTGAGACAGCAATTTAGCAATGACATCATTTTCCGAAAGCAAATTATTATCAATGCTAATATGCTCGGATGCCACATCTTCAGCAATGTAAAGCGGACCAGGGGCTACCGAACCTAATCGTATTTTTCCTGAGTGTTTCTCATTGTGGCACTTTTACGTTATATGATATATCGAATACGACATCTTTAGTAGCTAATGACTTTAACAGTTCGGTAGCTCAAATTATTTATGGTGCTATTGTTATGCTCGTTTCTTTCACCAATGTCTAGATGTATTCAGAATTAACTAATGTTGTGACCACAAATGCAGCAGAAGCAGCTGCAAGAAGCTATTGTAATGAATGGATTGGCTTGGATATTGCTATAAAAGCCATTGGTATGCTATTGAGCATGACCATTTTCTCGCAAGCCATGATGTGGGTTGTACTTTTTTACCGCTGTTATCATCGTCGTCTCAAGGTCAATTAAAAAAACACGCTACAAACGTGTCAGAGCGTAGACAAACCCTCTCAACAGTATAAATATTGTAAATTTAGAGTGTATCTATCGATTTGAATAAACTCTTAGAAATGCTGATATAACGGTGTTCCTAAGGTTTTTTATTTTTTAACAAAAAGAAAAAAAGATTGAAGAAAAATATCCAAAATGGACTTTTTCTTCAATCTGACGCTACAAACGTGTTTTTTTGTTTTATCTCTTAACTAAGAAAAGTTTTCCTTGTGTCGGAATGATAATAGTTAGCGCTAAAATAACAAAAATCAAGGTTAAAATCCCAGCTGTTCCATTAACGGTAAATGAATACCAGTAAGGCGACATTCCTTTTGGCGCATAATTGCCCCAGAAAATAAAGCCAGCGACGAAGTGCCAGAAATAGCGAACAAAGACAGCTAAAACAGCACCACCTGTTGCGTAAAATAAAGCACGTCCTTTATTGTCCTTGACCAGAGCATTTTGAAAAGGAACGGTAAAAATCCCAGCTAATCCCATGGAAACAAAGGCAAGGATATATTCAATAAGTACTTGTGATAAAGCTAAATACCAAACTTTACCAAGGATAAAATGCAGCAAGCCCCAAATCAGTCCAGCTAATATGCCATATTTTGTTCCTCGACGTAGTGCAAAGAGAACCAAGGGAATAGCTCCAAACGACGGTGTGAACCAGCTTGCAAAATCTGGAATATAAGATAAAGCCATGGCTAAAGCAGCTACCAAAGCTGTTTCAATCAAAGCAGACAGTTGAGAATTTTTTGACGACATCATTAAAAGCTCCTTTATTATACAAAGGAGCTTAATTTTCTGATAATATGTGCAATGATATTCAAAACAAAGTTTAAAACGGTCATGTCACAATCCCTACGCTCGTACTAACGAGATCAGGTTATCAGGATTTCGCAAATGCGATCTCAGCCAGAGGCACTCCTTTGTGAATCTAATCACCTATAGTCTAGCATGGAAGATAGTTTCTTGTCAAGATTAGTTTTCATGTTTTTTAAAAGTTATCACACATTTTCAAAATTAGTTCAGACTAGAGACCATAATTGTAATCGTCATCTTGCATGGCTTCAACAGAACCAAGGAGATAACCATTTCCGACCTGACTAAAGAAGTCGTGATTAGACGTTCCTGTTGAAATACCGTTCATAACAATAGGGTTAACGTCATTAGCAGTATCTGGGAAAAGAGGATCTTGCCCTAGATTCATCAGAGCTTTATTGGCATTGTAGCGTAAGAATGTCAATACTTCATCAGTCCAACCAACACCGTCATACAGCGATTTGGTATAATTTTCCTCATTTTCGTAAAGTTGATAAAGTAAATCATACATCCACTCACGAAAATTGTCTTGTTCTTCTTCAGATAATTCATTGAAACCAAGTTGGAATTTATAGCCAATGTAAGTGCCATGAACAGATTCATCGCGGATAATCAATTTGATAATTTCAGCAACGTTTGCCAATTTATTATTGCCAAGATAATAAAGTGGTGTGAAAAAACCTGAATAGAATAGGAAAGTTTCTAAGAAGGTAGAGGCAACTTTTTTTTGTAGTGCGTTTCCATTTTCATAAATATCATTGATGATTTTTGCCTTTTTTTGCAGGTAGTCATTGCTATTTGTCCATTCAAAAATGGCTTCAATTTCAGATTTTGTGTTAAGTGTTGAAAAAATCGATGAATAAGATTTGGCATGAACTGACTCCATGAATTGAATGTTATTCAGAACAGCTTCCTCATGGGGGGTTCTGACGTCCGCACGAATCGCTTCGACGCCAGATTCAGATTGCATGGTATCTAGCAAAGTTAATCCGCCAAAGACTTTTCCGACAAGGTCTTTTTCCTCTGCTGACAATTTACGCCAATCATCAAGGTCATTTGATAACGGAATACGCGTATCAAGCCAAAATTGCTCCGTCAACTTTTCCCAAGTTGATTTATCAATGATGTCTTCAATCTCGTTCCAATTAATGGCTTCATAATAAGTTTGTGACATTTATATTCTCCTAAAAGTGATTAAGAAAGCCAGCCAAACGACTGGGATTTCAGAAATAGTATTTAAATTTTTAAGATTGTTTTTTTCATGGAGTAAGCTAACCTAGCAAGAGCAAGGTATTTTGCCAAGAGTGAAAGTTACCCCAATGCTAACACCTTTTTGAATTCCTAAGCGAAAGTAGTTACTGTTTGATTTTAGCTTTTGTAGAACAAGTATAAGTTTTTAAAAGATTACGCCATGTCATTATGACTTGCTAATAGTTGTTCGATAAAGTCACACCACATAATTAATCGATTTGATACTAGTTGATTAATGGAGTTGGTAAAGGAGTTAACCATTTCGCTATAACGTTTTACGTCTTGCTATTAGGTCCTTTAGGACCAATACGAGTATTGGAAAAGGTTACGACACGTAATTAATCGACTCGATACTAGTCGATTAATGGAGTTAGTAAGTGAGTTAGCCATTCGCCATAGCGAATAGCGTAGTCTGACAGACGTTTTAACGTCTAGTCAGACTTACTCAGTTAAATTACACAGCTTTCGCATTGGTTTGAGCCGACTTCATCACCGTCATCGGTAAAGGTACGGATGTAGTAGATTGATTTAATGCCTTTATTAAAGGCGTAATGGCGCAGGATAGAAAGGTCACGAGTGGTTTGTTTGCTTTGCGTTTTCCATTCATAGAGGCCTTGCGGAATATCGCTGCGCAGAAAGAGCGTTAGTGACAATCCTTGGTCAACGTGTTCAGTCGCCGCAGCATAAACATCAATGACTTTTCGCATATCCATATCATAAGCAGAAGTGTAATAAGGAATAGTATCTGTAGATAAACCAGCAGCTGGGTAATAAATCTTACCAATTTTCTTTTCCTGACGTTCCTCAATACGTTGCGTAATCGGGTGAAGTGACGCAGAAACATCATTAATGTAAGAAATAGAACCATTTGGAGCAACTGCTAGACGATTTTGGTGGTAAAGTCCGTCTGTCATCACAGCATCGCGGAGCTTAGCCCAATCTTCACCACTAGGAATAAAATGTTCTGCAAAGAGTTCTTTCACACGGTCAGATTTTGGGACAAATTCACCTGTAATGTATTTATCAAAATAGCTTCCGTCAGCGTATTTTGAGTTTTCAAACCCTACAAATGTTTGCTTGCGTTCACGAGCGATATGATTTGATTCCACCAAAGTCCAATAATTCATTAACATAAAGTAAATATTGGTAAATTCAATGGATTCTGGGCTACCATAATGAATGTGATGTTGAGCTAGGAAAGTATGAAGCCCCATAGCACCAAGTCCAAAGGTATGCGCTTGTTCGTTGCCATGCTTGATTGTTGGCACAGCTTCAATAGATGAGGTGTCCGAAACAAAGGTCAAGGCGCGTGTCATAGCTTTGATAGAACGTCCAAAATCAGGTGAAGTCATCATATTAACCACATTTGTTGAGCCCAAATTACATGAAATATCAGTTCCCATTTTGACAAATTCTTGAGCGTCGTTAATCACGCTAGGGGTTTGAACCTGAAGCACTTCTGAACAAAGATTTGACATGATAATTTTACCGTCAATTGGATTGGTACGATTAGCTGTATCAATATTGACCACGTAAGGGTAACCAGATTCTTGTTGTAATTTTGAAATTTCAGTTTCCAAATCACGTGCTCTAATTTTGGTTTTGACGATATTTGGATTAGCAACCATTTTGTCATATTCAGCCGTAATATCAACATAGCTATAAGGTACGCCGTATTCACGCTCAACACTATATGGGCTAAAGAGATACATCTCTTCGTTATTGCGAGCTAATTCGTAAAATTTATCAGGCACAGTGATACCAAGTGAGAGAGTTTTGACACGGATTTTTTCGTCAGCATTCTCTTTTTTTGTTGATAGAAACGCCATGATATCTGGGTGGAAAACATCAAGGTAAACAGCACCAGCCCCTTGACGTTGCCCCAGTTGGTTAGAATATGAAAAACTATCTTCAAAGAGCTTCATGACAGGAACAACACCAGAAGCTGCCCCTTCATAACCCTTGATAGGAGCACCAGCCTCACGCAGATTTGAAAGACTGATACCAACACCCCCACCGATACGGGACAATTGTAGCGCTGAATTAATAGAACGCCCAATCGAATTCATGTCGTCAGTTACTGAAATGAGAAAACAAGAGACAAATTCACCACGGCGACTACGACCAGCATTTAAAAAGGAAGGTGTAGCAGGCTGATAGCGTTGATGAATCATTTCAGTTGCCAAATCACGTGCCAATTCTTCATTACCGTCAGCAAAATAAAGGGCATTAAAAAGAATACGGTCTTCAATGCTTTCCAGATAATGTTTACCGTCATTTGTCTTTAAAGCATATTGCTGATAAAACTTATAGGCGGCCATGAAAGATTTAAAACGAAAGCCTTGTGCTTGCAAATCCTTAGCCACAGTCTCAATAAAATCTGGCGTATACTTGTTGATAAATTCTGACTCGATATAATCATTATCAATCAAATAGTTGATTTTATCGATAATCGTGTCAAAAGTCATTGAATATGGAATGACATTTTCACGAAAGAAAGCTTTAAGGGCTTCTTTATCTTTATTCAGGGGAATTTGTCCATTCACAGGACGGTTAATTTCATTATTAAGGCGAAAATAAGAAACATCGCCGAGATTTTTAAGACTCATAAAGTAAGATACCAACGCTCATTAATTGAAGTGTGGTAACTCCTTTCTAATTTTAATTTAATATAGAAGGTTTAGATAATTTCTTTTAATTTTGCAGGTTGAAAGCCAGAAAAAATAATGTCACCTGCTTTAATGACTGGCGCAGCAGAGAAGCCAAGGTCTTTTACATAATCAATCATCTCAGGACGTTCGTCGATGTTGATTTCTTGGTAATCAGCTCCCTCTTTATCCAAGAGTTTTTTTGTCATTTTACACTGCATACAGTTATTTTTTGAAAAAATTGTGATTTTATTAGCCATTAGGGCATCCTCCTAAAAAATATTTCCTTATGGGAAACTCAATGCTAATTTAGAATAACCAAAATTAGTCAAAAAAGCAAGAAAAATCTCTCGAAAAAACACAATATGTAGTATTTAAAAATGATATAACACACAAAATATTGTAAAATCAAGCTTTTTAGAAATGCTAAAGTTTTATATTATATGATATGTCATAAAACCTAACACGATATTATAGGTTGTACTTGACTAAATATTCTGAAAGCTGTATAATTAAAAAAATTTATTATATTTCGGGGGTTGTACATGACAGAATTTTTATCAAAGTTTTCCTTAAAAGATAGTGAGTATTCGTATTTTAATCTTGAAGAAGCGGTTTCACATTATGGAGGAGATATCAAGAAAATCCCTTACACTATTCGTATATTACTTGAAAGTTTACTCAGAAAGTATGACGGTGTAGATGTTACAAAAAATCACATTGAAAATTTAGCAACTTACAATCCTAAAAAAACAGGCGGAGAAGTTCCGTTCAAACCAAGTCGTGTCATCTTACAAGATTTTACAGGCGTTCCTGTTGTTGTTGACCTTGCATCAATGCGTGATGCCATTGTTACCAATGGTGGAGATGCTGAACTTATTAATCCAGACATTCCAGTTGATTTGGTTATTGATCACAGTGTCCAAGTCGATTTCTTTGGCTGTGACACAGCTTTAGAAGATAATATTAACCTTGAATTTAAACGTAACAATGAACGCTATGAATTTTTGAAATGGGCAGAAAAATCGTTTGATAACTACCGTGCGGTGCCACCTGCAACTGGTATCATTCACCAAGTTAACATTGAATTCCTTAGTGATGTTGTCATTGAAAAAGAAGGCATGCTTTATCCAGACTCAATGTTTGGTACTGATAGTCACACAACAATGATTAACGGTATTGGTGTCCTTGGTTGGGGTGTCGGAGGTATCGAAGCAGAAGCAGCAATGCTTGGTGAAGCATCGTTCTTTCCAGTTCCAGAAGTTATCGGTGTTCGTTTGACAGGTAAACTTCCTAAAATTGCCACCGCTACCGATTTAGCTCTTAAAGTGACACAAGTTCTTCGTCAAGAAAAAGTTGTTGGTAAATTCGTTGAATATTTTGGTGATGGTTTATCAAATCTTAGCCTTGCCGAACGTGCCACCGTTGCCAATATGGCACCAGAATACGGTGCAACTTGCGGCTATTTCCCAATTGATGATGAAACGCTCAATTATATGCGTTTAACAAACCGTAAAGAAGACCATATTGCTTTAACAAAAGAATATGTCAAACACAATAATCTTTTTTACGACCCAGAGCATCAAGCGGAATACACTAAAGTCGTTGAAATTGATTTATCAACAATTTCACCAAGTATTTCTGGACCAAAACGTCCACAAGATTTGATTGATTTGACACAAGCCAAACAAACTTTCCAAGAAAGCTTAGTTCGTGAAGCTGGTGTTCAAGGCTTTGGTTTGACAGCTGATGAAATCAATAAAAAAGCAACCGTTCATTTTGATGACCAAGATATTAAGATTCAAACAGGACATGTGGCTATCGCAGCTATCACATCATGTACAAATACCTCAAACCCTTACGTCTTGATGTCAGCTGGTTTGCTTGCGAAAAATGCTGTTGAACGTGGCTTGCGCGTAGCTCCAACAGTTAAAACATCACTTGCTCCAGGGTCTAAGGTGGTTACAGGTTACCTACGTAATTCTGGTTTGCAAACTTACTTAGATACACTTGGCTTTAACATTGTCGGTTATGGTTGTACGACATGTATCGGTAACTCAGGTAGCCTTCGTCCAGAAGTGGCAGAAGCTATTACAGAGACAGACTTGTTAGTATCTGCTGTTTTATCAGGTAATCGTAACTTTGAAGGACGTGTCAATCCGCTTGTCAAAGCAAACTTTCTTGCTAGCCCACCACTTGTTGTGGCATATGCACTTGCTGGAAATACAAATATTGATTTAACAACAGAACCACTTGGTTTTGATCAAAATAATGCACCTGTTTATCTTAAAGACATCATGCCAACCAATGATGAAGTGGCAGAATATGTCAATAAATACGTGACACGTGAATTGTTCGAACAAGAATATGAACATGTCTTTACAGACAGTGAAAAATGGAATCAAATTCCAACAGAAGAAAGTAAGATTTACCGTTGGAATGAATCGTCAACTTATATTCAAAATCCACCATATTTTGACAAGCTAGGTGATGATTTAGCAATTAAGCCATTGAGAAATCTTAAGCCATTAGCCAAATTTGGTGATAGTGTGACAACTGACCACATTTCACCTGCTGGTAATATTGCTAAAAATAGCCCAGCTGCTAAGTATTTAGATAATCGTGGTGTTGATTACGTTGACTTCAACTCATATGGTAGCCGTCGTGGTAATCACGAAGTCATGATGCGTGGAACATTTGCCAATATTCGTATCCAAAACCAATTAGCGGACGGTAAAATTGGCGGTTACACAAAATACAACGGCGAAATCATGCCAATTTATGACGCTGCTATGCATTATAAAGAAGATAATGTCGATACTTTAGTCATTGCAGGTAAAGATTATGGTATGGGATCTAGTCGCGACTGGGCTGCCAAAGGTTCTAACCTTCTTGGGGTTAAAGCTGTTTTGGCTGAAAGTTTTGAACGTATTCACCGCTCAAATCTTGTCATGATGGGTGTACTACCATTGCAATTCTTAGAAGGTGATACAGCAGAAAGCCTTGGTTTAACTGGTCTTGAAACATACGATATTAATCTTTCAGAAAATCCTGGTATTCACGATATTATTGATGTTGTAGCTCGTGATGACTCAGGTGAAAAACACTTTAAAGCCATGCTACGTTTTGATGCCGACGCTGACATTCGTTACTATAAAAACGGCGGTATCTTACCAATGGTTGTTAGAAAGAAATTGGAGGAAGCGTAATCTATGACAGGAGGAAGCGGATTAAAAGATTTAATAGCTTGTAATACCTATATTAGTTCAATTATTGATGACAATTTATCCTACGCAGGTTATAATATTTCTGAATTAATGGATAACGATGCTAGTTTTGAAGAAGTGATTTACCTTCTTTGGAATTTGCATTTGCCAAATAGAGCAGAGCTTGGTAGTTTTGTGAAAGAACTTCGTGAAAATTATGCTATCAGCGATGCGGTTGAACAATGCATTATGATTCAGTCGCGCAGCCATTTGCACCCAATGAGCGTGCTTCGTTCAACAGTTAGTTTGCTTGGTGTGTATAATGTCAATGCTGAAGATAGTTCTGAAGAAGCAACATATGAACAATCTATTCAATTAATGGCTAAAATGCCAACTATTATTGCAATTTTTGCGCGTTTACGTGACGGGAAAACACCAGTTGCCCCACGTGAAGATTTAGGATTTGCAGCGAATTTCCTTTATATGTTAAACGGCGAAGAACCAACACCATTGCAAGTGAAAGCTTTAAATCGTGCCTTGGTTTTACACGCTGACCATGAATTAAATGCGTCAACATTCGCAGCGCGTGTTTGTGCGTCAACATTGGCTGATATTTATTCTTGTGTGACAACTGCAATTGGTACGCTTAAAGGACCACTTCACGGTGGTGCTAATGAACGTGTCTTTGACATGTTAACTGAAATTCGTGAAATGGGTGATACCAAAGCGTATTTGAAAGAAAAATTGGATTCGCAAGAAAAAATCATGGGCTTTGGTCACCGTGTTTATAAAACACAAGACCCACGTGAAAAATATTTGCGTGAAATGGCACAAGCTCTTACCGAAGGTACTGAAAACGAAGTGTGGTTCAACTTGTCACGTGAAATTGAAGATTACATGAAACACACTAAAGGGCTTATCCCAAATGTCGATTTCTATTCGGCAACAGTTTACCATGTTCTTGGTATTGATAGCTCGATTTTTACCCTTATTTTTGCAATGAGCCGTGTATCAGGCTGGATTGCTCATATTCAAGAACAACAAAAAAATAACAAATTGATTCGACCACGTTCTCATTATACTGGAGAGCTCGGTTTGAAATACACACCACTTGAAGAACGCTAAAAAGCCTTAGAAAGGAAAAACGAGAAAAATGGCAGATAAAATCATTTTAGAAAATGGTCACTTGACTGTTTCTAACAATCCAATTATTCCTTTTATTGAAGGGGATGGTGTTGGACGTGACATTTGGAAAAATGCGCGTGCTGTCTTTGATGCAGCGATTGATAAAGCTTACCAAGGTCAGAAAAAAATTGAATGGTTTGAGCTTTTAGCTGGTAAAAAAGCGCATGAAGCAACAGGAGAATGGTTACCAGAAGCAACTCTTGAAACGATTAAAGAAGATTTGGTCGCTATCAAAGGTCCACTAGAAACACCAGTTGGTGGTGGAATTCGTTCACTAAATGTTGCCCTTCGTCAAGAATTGGATTTATACGCTTGTGTGCGTCCTGTTCGTTATTTTAAAGGGATTGAAAGCCCACTTAAAGAACCAGAAAAAACAAGCATTACTATTTTCCGTGAAAATACGGAAGATATTTATGCAGGTATCGAGTGGAATGCTGGCACAGAAGAAGTGAAAAAAGTCATTGATTTCTTGCAAACTGAAATGTCTGTCAGCAAGATTCGTTTTCCTGAAACAAGTAGTATCGGAATCAAACCAATCTCACAAGAAGGTAGTGAACGTTTGATTCGCTCTGCGATTGAATACGCTCTTGCTAATAATTTGACTAAAGTCACTCTTGTTCACAAAGGAAATATTCAAAAGTTCACAGAAGGTGGCTTCCGTAGCTGGGGTTATGACCTTGCAAAACGTGAATACGCTGATGAATTAGCCAGCGGAAAATTGGTGATTAATGACATTATTGCTGATAATTTCTTGCAACAAATTTTGCTTAATCCTGAAAAATTTGATGTTGTGGCTTTGACAAACCTCAATGGTGACTATGCTAGTGATGCCCTTGCTGCCCAAGTTGGTGGTATTGGAATCTCACCAGGTGCCAATATCAACTATTTAACAGGTCACGCTATTTTTGAAGCAACACACGGAACTGCACCAGATATTGCTGGTAAAGACATTGCCAATCCATGCTCTGTTCTTTTGTCTGGTTGCATGTTGTTTGATTACATTGGTTGGACAGAAGTAGCTAGTTTAATCACAGCAGCGATTGAAAAAACATTTGCACAAGGTCAATTTACAGCTGATTTGGCGCAAGAAAAAGTAGCTTGCTCAACAAGTGGATTTGCAGCAAAGCTTATTGAAAATTTGTAAAACAATAACCTAGAACACGTCTTGTTCTAGGTTTTTTGATATAATGAAAATAGTTTGAATTTTAGAAGGTTGGAGTTTTATGACATATTCATTGGCAGACATTATCTTTTTGTTTTTTATTTATTCGTTTGTAGGCTGGCTTTGGGAGACGGTTTATTGTTCGATTAAGGATAAGAAGTTTGCTTATCGTGGTTTTTTAGTGGGACCGTATTGTCCAGTTTATGGCTTTGCAGTGACAACGGTTTTACTAGCGACAGAGCCGTTTCAGAGCAATATTTTATGGCTGTTCTTGAGTGGTTTGCTTGTAGCAACAGCATTTGAATATGTTGCAGGTTGGTTGCTAGAAACGGTCTTTCATATGAAATTATGGGACTACAGTCAGGAGTTTGGTAATATTCAGGGACGTATTGCACCGCGGATATCACTTTTCTGGGGATTTGGAATTGTTGTTCTCGTTAAATTTATTCAACCAGGAGTGATGGGGCTAATTAATCACCTGAATGATTGGTTAGCATTAGGTATTGTTGTTGTGATGACTGCAGATTTGATTTGGACAGTTGTCGATACGGTGAAATTCCAACAAGCTGCTACTGCTTTTGAAAAATACGTTCGTGCCGAGCAAGAAAAATTACGCGAATCAGTGCGAACAGAAGTTGGTGATTTAACACAGCAAGCTGAAGTCTTTAGCAAACGTTTGGAAAATTTACGACTTCACATCAATGAAACCTTGAGAGAAAAAGGAATCGAGCCATTCCGTTTCAATCAACGTCGTATGCTTAGAAACTATAAGAATTTCCGATTAACAACAGCGCCATTCTTAAACGAAATTCGCAAACAAACAGCTGCCTTAAAAGAAAAACGTAATGAGAAAAACAATCATTAAGATAATAAAAGCACCCTAACGGTGAGAATTCATCTCGCTAGGGTGCTTTTTACGTCATGTCAATGTTTTAGTTACTATGAGGTTGGAAACGTATTTTTAGAATTGACAATGACTAGTCAAATAGCTAATTACATTACTGATTATACACGATTAATAAAGAGAAAAAAGTTTTTTGTAACTATTTGAAAATAAATGAAAAAAATTCTTTTAAAAAAGAGCTTGACCTGGAACGCGTTTCATAAATTATACTTTAGTCAAATCAAACAAGCGAGGTAAAAAAGATGATTAAACGTATTTTTTCAGACATGGATGGAACGCTTCTTGACAATACTGGCGCAGTTTCAGAGGAAAATGTTTCTCTGATTAAATCAGCTGGCATTCCGATGACCTTGGTATCAGCTCGTGCTCCAATGGAAATGATGGCAGCGATTAAAAAATTAGATTTGACGGGTGCGCAAGTTAGCTTTAATGGTGGTTTGATCTATCTTGTTGAAGGTGGTCGTATCCTTCCGATTCACAGTCAACCAATAGCAAAAGGAGATGTTCATACTCTTCTTGGCGCGATTCATGAGAAATTTCCAGAGGTCAGTTTGTCATACTATGATTTGCATAAATGGTATTGTCATGAGATTGACAAAGGAATTCTCTTTGAGCAGAAGCTTACGCAACAAAAGCCGACACGAACAATGCTGCTCAGCCATTTCTTAAAACCCAAAAAAGAGATTTATAAGTTAATGATGATTGTCTTTGATGAGAAAGCGTTAACAAATCTACAAGAATTTGTGCTATCATTAGGGATAGATACGGTTGCGGTGCAGCAATCAGGAAATCATTATTTGGAAATCACTCATGCGGCGGCTAAGAAGTCAGCTGGTATTGATTATATCATGCAAAAAGAAGCTTTGAGCGAGGGAGAAACTGCGGTTTTTGGCGATGGGCACAATGATTTGCCAATGTTTGAACGGACGAGTTTTCCAATTGCAATGGCAAATGCTAGCCCAGATGTGATTGCCCAAGCTAAATTTATCACATTGGTTAACCAGTGCAATGGTGTTGGTTATGGAATTCATAAATTTTTGAGGAATGTTTAAATGGTAACAATCAGAGATATTGCAGAACGAACGGGTTATTCTAAAGCGACGGTGTCACGCGTGCTTAACAATCATCCTTATGTGTCAGATGACGTGCGTCGAAAAATTCAAGCGGTGATAAAAGAGCTTAATTATACGCCAAATTTGGTCGCAAAAGAATTGAGTGCTGGAAAGACTAATAAAATTGCGGTTGTTATTCCTCACAATCGTCATCCCTATTTCACTCAGCTATTGAATGGTATGCTAGATGAAAGTAAGAAAACAAACCATAATTTGCTTTTACTACATTCGGGCTACAATGAGCTTTCGGAACGTGAGTATTTAGAACAATTGCGTGGTCGTGCTTTTGACGGGCTTATCTTTACGTCACGTGAATTGCCGATAGAGACCATTGCATCTTATGCACAATACGGTCCCATTCTTTTATGTGAGCCGATTGACAATCCTTTTTTGAAATCAGTCTATGTTGACCGCTACCAAGCTTATAATGATCTTAATGCCTATTTAGTTGAAACGGGCATTAAATCACCAGCCTATCTTTTTACGAGAGCTGATGAAGCTAGTGCGACTTATCGGACAATGGTTTCTGTTTTAGAACATTTTCCGCAATATCAAAATTCAGCTGTTTTTAGTGGCATTTCTAATTTTCAAGACGGTTATAATTGGGCAAAACAGCTTACGCAGGATTTTGATGCAATTGTGACGAATGAGGATCAAATGGCTTATGGTGTTATCAAGGCTTTTAAGGATGATGGCAGAGCTTTGCCGTTGATTATCGGGCAAGAAAATCAGCATATTAGTGAGTTACTTGGGATTCCGTCAGTAGAGCATTATTCTTATGAACTGGGAAAATTAGCAGTACGTCAGATTTTGGCTGATGAAAATAATCCCCTTGCCATTCCGTCAAAATTCATTCGACGTTAGTGTCAAAAGAAATCAGAAAAATTCTCGGAGACTTGCCAATGGAAAATCAAAAAATTGCAGAAAATCTTAATATCCTTGGTCAATTTTGTGGCAAAAGAGATGTTGAGGAACTTAATCAGAAAAACTTGCATGAAAAATATGGAATAGAAAAAGTAGATGTTATGGTTCTTTTTGGCGGTAGCATTCTTGCTGGCGGTGATGTACTGGCTAAGGCTATCAAAGATGATATTGCAGAGCATTATATTATTGTTGGTGGTGAAGGACATACAACGGCTACCTTGAAAGAGCAGATTCACAAAGAATATCCCTTAATTGCCGTAAATAGCTTGACAGAAGCTGAACTTTTTCAACAATATCTTTTGACTGTTTATCAAATCCAAGCTGACTATCTTGAAACCAAATCAACAAACTGTGGCAATAATATCACGAATTTGCTCAAATTAATGAAGAACAAAGGCATTGCCCACCAGAGTATCATTTTATGCCAAGATGCTACTATGCAATATCGTATGGAAGCAACATTACGAAAATACCTTTCAAAAGATACGGTAGTGATTAATTACGCAGCTTATCGAGCTTACCTGAATTATCAAGATAAACTCACCTACGCAACAAAGATTCATGGCATGTGGGATGTTGACCGCTATATCAATTTATTAATGGGTGAGATTCCAAGATTAACAGATAATGAACAAGGTTATGGACCAAATGGAAAGAATTTTCTAGCTCATGTGGATATTCCTAATAGAGTAGTAGCTGCTTTTGAAGCTCTAAAACCTATTTATGGCAATAACATCAGAAAAGCCAATCCCAAATATTCCTCAGTTTTATAAGTTATAAAATGTTTTAATTTTCAGAATATTTTGCTATAATAGAGCTACTTAATTGAGAGAAGGAGTTTATCATGGCAAAAACAATTCACACAGATAAAGCACCAGCGGCAATTGGACCTTATGTTCAAGGAAAGGTCGTTGGTAATTTCCTATTTGCTTCAGGTCAAGTGCCTTTGTCACCTGAAACTGGTGAAATTATCGGAACAACTATTCAAGAACAAACTAAGCAAGTTCTTAAAAATATTTCTGCTATTCTTGCGGAAGCAGGCACAGATTTTGACCATGTGGTTAAGACAACTTGTTTCCTTAGTGATATGAATGATTTTGTACCGTTTAACGACGTTTACGCTACGGCATTTAAGGCTGATTTTCCAGCACGTTCAGCAGTAGAAGTCGCTCGTTTGCCAAAAGACGTCAAAGTTGAAATCGAAGTCATTGCTTATCTTGACTAATTTTATTTTGGGCTTAAGTTTGAACTGGTAGCAGTTGATTTCTGCCTACGCTAACAAAGAAACTCCCGCTTAGTTAGAAGCTAAGCAGGAGTTTTTTGTGTTAATTAGCGCTTGTGAGTGTTGCTTTTTGCATTTTTTTGCAGTTGTCATCATCAAGCGAATGCGGTTTAATTGGTTAACTTCTGATGAACCTGGGTCGTAATCGATTGGAGTAATATTAGCAGCCTTGTATTGACGACGAAGTTCTTTAACCATACCTTTACCAACGATGTGGTTTGGTAAACAACCGAATGGTTGGAGACAGACAATATTTTTAACATCATTGTTGAGCAATTCAATCATTTCACCTGTTAGGAACCAACCTTCACCAGTGTGGTTACCAATTGAAATAATCTTAGAAGCACCTTCGGCAATGTCATAGATAGACTCAATGCCTTCAAAGCGTTCAGATTTTTCAAGGGCTTTATTCATTGGTTTTTCAAGGAGATTAATGGCATCAATACCAAGCTTAGCGAAGCGTTTAGCTTTTTGGCTCATATTAAGCTCGTCAGCTTTCCAAATTTGGTTGAAAAGTGAATAATTCATAAAACCAATAAGGTCAGGAACAACAGCTTCACCGCCTTCATTTTCAATGATAGAAACGATGTCGTTGTTAGCTGTTGGAGCGTATTTGACAAGGATTTCTCCAACGACACCGACACGAGGTTTTTGTCCGAAATCAACGGTTTCAAGGCTATCAAACTCTTTGATGATACGTTTCATGTTATGATTAAATTCAAAATATGAACCTGACATCACATTTTTACGAGCAATTTCAAGCCATTTGTCATAAAGGGCGTTAGCAGAACCCGGAACAGCTTCGTATGGGCGAACACGATAGAGCACACGTTCGAATAAATCACCATACAAAACGCTGATGAGTAGGCGTTTGACGAATGAATAAGTGAGGCTCCAACCTGGTGTTTCTTCGGTACCTTGATTTCCCATAGAAATGGAAACCACAGGAACTTGAGGGAAGCCAGCATCTTTCAGAGCTTTACGTAAAAGTGGAATGTAGTTAGTTGCACGGCAACCACCACCAGTTTGGGTCATCATAACGCTGGTATTATCAAGGTCATATTTGCCGCTTTGAAGAGCTTCAATCAATTGACCGATAGAAATGATAGCAGGGTAGCAGGCGTCATTATGGACGAATTTCAACCCGACTTCAACGGCTTTTCTGTCCATTGCAGGTAAAATGACAACGTTGTAGCCAGCATGTTTGAAGGCTTCTTCGATAAGACCATTTTGGTGAATTGGAGAAAGCATTGGCATAAGAAGCGTGTGTGTCTTTTTCATTTCTTTAGTAAAGACAGGTTCTTTGGGTTCTTCTTCCTCATCGAATTGGTTATCAAATTGTGGTGCTTGATTGAAAATGTGGTCAAGATTAGCTTTTTTGAATTTTTTATCACGTTCTTCAACGGCAGCTTTGAGGGAACGGAGACGAATTCGGATAGCACCGAGGTTACTACCTTCGTCAATTTTGAGTACGGTATATAGTTTGTTGTGACCACGCATGATTTCTTCGACTTGGTCAGTTGTTACCGCGTCAAGTCCGCAACCAAAGCTGTTTAGTTGAACAAGCTCAAGGTTTGGATTTTTAGAAACCACCTTGGCAGCCGCATAAAGGCGAGAATGGTAAACCCATTGGTTCACAACACGAAGTCCTGAAACTTCTTCAAGACCAGCTACCATATCTTCTGTCAAAACATGGAAGCCTTCTTGCGTGATGATATTGGCAATACCATGGTTGATTTCAGGGTCGAGGTGATATGGACGACCTGAAAGGACAATAGCCTTTTCACCTTTGAGAGCAAGAGTAGATAAGAGTTCATCAGCTTTATCTTGCAAATCTTGTTTGAAATCAGCTAGCGCTTGATAGCCATGTTCAACAGCATTTTGAATATCTTCAGCTGTAATATCTTCGTATTTGCTGAAAGCTTTAATCAATGATTTTACAACAGATTCGTGGTCAGCCAAGTTAACAAAGGGATGGAAATATTTCACCTCACCATTACGGATAGGGTCCATATTTTTTTCGATAACTTCTGGGTAACTTTGAACGATTGGGCAGTTGTAGTGATTAGGCGCTTTGCTATTTTCGATTTGTTCGTAAATAACACTTGGGTAGAAAATAGCGTCAACTTTTCGGTCAATCAAACTTTGAATGTGTCCATGTACCATTTTGGCAGGATAACAAACGGTATCACTAGGAATAGTTTCAATCCCTTTTTCAAATAATTTTTTATCAGATTTTGGTGAAAGTTGAACACGGAAACCAAGGTCTGTTAAAATAGTGTGCCAAAGTGGGTAATTTTCATACATGTTAAGCACACGAGGAACACCGATAATGCCGTGTACAGCATCTCGTTTAGTAAGTGCTTTGAACTTAAAGAGTTTTTTATATTTATAATCAACGAGGTTTTCTTTTTGATTGCTGCGGTCAAATTTGATTTTAGTGACTTTTTCAGCTCCGCGTTCACAACGGTTACCAGTGACAAATTTTGAGCCATCGTTGAAAATCGTCACCGTCAATGCGCAGTTGTTTTCACAAAGTCCGCAACGTGTGAATTCTTTTTGGGTTGTGAAATGATCTAGTTCGTCAAGCCCCATTAAGCTTGATTTGGCACGATTATGTTCAAGTAATGTTTCGGTCATGCTTCTCTCCTTTTACTAGACTGTTGCCATTTCAACGGCAGGTGCTTGAGCGGTTTCGTCTTCGTATTTTTCTTGGGCAATAATGGCGCAGCCGTAAGCTCCCATTAGACCAGCAATACTTGGACGAACAACTTCGCGTTCACTGACCAATTCAAAGGCACGGAGCACCGCTTCATTGTAGAAAGTACCGCCTTGGACAACAATTTTTTCACCTAAATCTTCAGGACGTTTGAGTTTAATAACCTTATAAAGCGCATTTTTGATAACAGAATAGGAAAGTCCTGCAGAAATATCAGCAACAGTAGCGCCTTCTTTTTGCACTTGTTTGACTTTTGAGTTCATGAACACTGTACATTTTGAACCGAGGTCAACAGGGTGTTCAGCTAGTAAAGCAACTTGTGCAAAGTCTTTAACGTCGTATTTAAGTGATTTGGCAAAGGTTTCGATGAAAGAACCACAACCAGATGAACAAGCTTCGTTCAATTGAATACTTGAGAGGGCGCCGTCTTGAACGCTCATAGCTTTCATATCTTGCCCACCAATATCGAGGATGAAATCAACACCAGGGTTGAAGTAATTAGCGGCTTTGAAGTGAGCAACGGTTTCGACTTCACCATAGTCAACGTGTAAGGCTGCTTTAATCAAATTTTCACCATAACCTGTTACGCAAGAGCGTGCGATAAAGGCTGTGTCTGGTAATTGGCGATAAACTTCTTTAAGAATTTCGATAACATTTTCAAGTGGTTGCCCTTGGTTGTTGCCATAGTGTTGGAATAAAATGGCACCTTCGGGATCAGTCAAGACAACCTTTGAGGTTGTTGAACCCGCATCAATTCCTAGAAAGACTGGACCAGAAGCTTTGGCAATATCTTTATATTCAACACTTGCTTCATTGTGGCGAGCGCGCCAAGCGTCTAATTCAGCTTGGTCTTTGAAAAGAACATCTAGTGTATTTTTAGGAACTAGCGATTTTGAAGTGTTATTTTCAAGGTTATGAATGATTTCTGATAGTGCTAATTGCGCTTGGTCTTCATCTAAGGCAGCTCCCATGGCAACGAAAAGTTGCGGATTTTCAGGGAAAATAACATTTTCTGGTTTAATATTGAGTGTTTCAATGAAACGTTGACGAAGTTCACTCATAAAGAACAACGGTCCGCCAAGAAAGGCAATATTTCCAGAAATTTTACGCCCTGAAGCCAAACCAGCAATGGTTTGATTAACAACGGCTTGGAAAATAGAAGCCGCAATGTCCTCTTTACGAGCCCCTTCATTAATCAATGGTTGGACGTCTGTTTTGGCAAATACCCCACAACGACTGGCGATTGGGTAAATCGTTTCGTAGCCTTTGGCTAATTCATTAACGCCGTTGGCATCTGTTTTCAAAAGCTCTGCCATTTGGTCAATGAAAGCTCCTGTACCACCAGCGCATGTTCCATTCATGCGCTGTTCAAGAGCATCACCAAAGAATGTCATCTTAGCATCTTCACCACCAAGTTCGATAACAACATCGGTTTGTGGAATGAATTTTTCAACGGTAGTGGTAGCGGCAATAACTTCCTGAACAAATGGAATTTTTGCCACATCTGCCAAACCCATTCCCCCTGAACCTGTGATAGCAATACTGACTGCTTGGTCGCCGATTTCTGAAATAGCTTCCTTTAAAACTTTAATTGTTGCTGTTTTGACATCTGAAAAGTGACGTTCATAACGTGAGAATAATAATTGATAGTTATCGTCGAAGATGACAACTTTAACAGTTGTCGATCCGACATCTATACCTGCTTTATACATATAATAAAATACTAAAAGTGTTAGAGGGCGGTGGGAGTGAGATGAAAATCGAATTTCTTAGAAAATTTTCCCCCTTATCCACGCAAATAGGTCTTTAACACTATTTTTTCCTTTCTTTGTTTTACCTAACACAGTGTTACATTGCCAACAATCTGTTGCTTATTCAACAAACCGTTTGCTATAATAGTATTATAGAATACTTATTGTCAAATTCAATCGCTAATTTTTTAAGTTGTGTTGTTTAAACAACACATGTTCAACAAACTGTTGTTTATCTTGGAGGAATAAACTAATGAAATTTACAGATATTCGTTATTTAAGAACTGAGAAATTGATTTTTGATGCTTTTGCCAAACTACTCAGCGAAAAACCTTACGAAAAAATTACAGTGCAAGATATTGCTGACGAAGCGATGATTAACCGTGCTACTTTTTATGCTCATTATGCTGATAAAGATGAATTACAGAAAGGAATTCAACAGCAGGTGTTGGGAGAAATGTCTGCGATGATTGATGGTGCCCAAATAACAAATGGTAATCGTGTGAAGGTAAAAAGAGCTGAAAAACTACTAGCTGATTTTTACCATGATTTGGAGAAAAATTCCGCTATTGCTAAAATAGTTTTGCGCAGTATTTCACAGGAAATCATGCAAGAAAAATTTGGTACTTTGTTACACGAAAAATATGATCATCTGCTTGCTAAGCTGAATGTTACAGAATCTGGCGAGCAGGCTCCGACAGAATTTATCGTTGCCTACCTAACCAGTATCTTCACAGGAACCTTGTTATGGTGGATAAAATCAGATTTTGCTATGCCAGCTAAGGAATTGGCACGTTTGGTACTTACACTTATTAGTAATGGTCACTTAACCGTCATGGGAGTCATTATTGATCGGGAGGACTAACACAAAAAGCTGAGAAATCAGTTTTTTTATTTTTATTTTGTTATAATGGGAGGAAATAGAAAGAGTGAATTTATGAATGATGAAAAGCTAATTTGTGATGGTATTGATCATCAGTTGTACCCAATGGTAGAGGGAGTATTTCTCTCTGAGTTGGATGTTCGTTTGCGTAATCTTATTAAGAAAAAACATCCTGAATTAAAGGAAAATGATTTTATTAGCAATAAAAATTTAACACATTACCGTGTGTTATTTCTGGATGAAATGGTTAATAAAGCAAATCGGAAGAATGATTTTATCCGTGAATTAGTTTACGATGTATCTAAGGATAACCGTTATACTGCATTGGATGTTCAAGGTCAATTGGATAAAAAACTGACTTTTGGTCAACGAATCGCTGATGATGTAGCACGTTTTGGTGGTTCATGGACATTTATCATTTCATTTATTGTTTTTATGGTGATTTGGATGGCAGTAAATGTTATCAAGCCTTTTGGAATTGCTTTTGATCAGTATCCGTTTATTTTGCTGAATTTAGCCTTATCAACAATTGCAGCTATTCAGGCACCTTTGATTATGATGAGTCAAAATCGAGCTTCAGAATATGACCGCCTACAAGCTAAAAATGATTATAATGTTAATAAAGTTTCAGAGGAAGGTATTCGACTGTTACATGCGAAGCTTGACCATTTGGTCCAACAAGATCAATCAGATTTGTTAGAAATTCAAAAACTACAAACAGAAATGTTAGCGTCTCTTACTAATCAAGTTATTGAATTGCAAGAGCAAAATAAAGAATTGCTTGAAGAAATGAATAAAATAACACTAAAATAGAAATAAGCCAATGTGTTTTAAGAGAGGACGAATATGAAAAATGGTATAGTAATGACCTTATTTACGCTATTGATGGTATTAGCGATGTTTCTATTATTCTATTTTATTTATGATGTCAAACCTGGTAATATGAAGAAAAATTTTACCTATTCAAAAAAAGTTATTAGTAATCCCTTGATGGGATACGCACCTGCTGCAATGGAAGAAATAGTGGCGGATGATGTTACCCTTCTTTATGTGGACATTACTTGGCGAGAATTAGAGCCTAAAGAAGGTATTAGGAGATTGGTATGATTCAGATTGTGGAAAAGGTTTTTCGCCGAACTATAATAGTGAAGAATTAATTACTGCCTATGAAAAAACTATTCAAGCAATGGGAGATCGTTGGGGTGATGAGGAATTGATAAGTTTTATTGAATTAGGTGGATTAGGACATTGGGGAGAATGGCATGTTGATAGTACCGCGGGTGTTCGTCAATTGCCAGACGAATCTGTTCGTGAGCGGTATGTCGTGCCTTGGTTATCAGCTTTTCCGAATGCCAATTTACTCATGCGTCGGCCGTTTAGAATAGCGAGTGAAAATGATTTAGGGTTGTATAATGACATGGCTGGAAATTGTGAAGCAACTCAAGAATGGCTAGATTGGATTGATTCAGGAGGCATCTATTCAGAAACGGGAGAAAACGATTTAGTAATGATGTCTGATGCTTGGCAAACAGCACCAATTGGTGGTGAATTAACAAGTTCAGATAGCTTAAGTAGCCTTTTAGGAGATAAACTTTCACAGACGACAAGTTTAGTAGCTCAGTCACATACAACATTTTTAGGACCAAAAGTTGCCGAAGATATTGGTGACAATAAGACTGGCTATAATGAACTATTAAAAAATATGGGGTATCGTTTATGGGTAACATCTGCAAGCATCAAGCAAGAGTCAACGCAAAAAGTTGTTCTTAATATTACCTTAAAAAATTCAGGAGTTGCACCATTTTATCGAAATTGGACGACTTATGTTTATTTAAAAAACAAAGGTACCAATCGTATTAAAAGGATTAAACTAGATTTAAATGTAGCTAAAATTCTTCCTAATGAAGAGAAATCCATACCTATTGAACTTCCTATAAGTAATGTAAAGAAGTTACGGGAAAATTATAGTATCTCTTTAGGGATTGTAGATCCCATGACAAATAAAAATGCGATTCACTTTGCAGTATCTGGACAAGAAACTGCTGATACATTGCTTTTGTTTGATTAGTAAAAGTAAGTATAAAAATCCAGAAGAACAATATGTCAAATTTTAATCTAATAATTGAAGACAAATCACATTTTGGGGATTTGTCTTTTTCTGTTTACAGGAGTTGCTAATGATTTTAAGGGGCATAAATTTAGCTTATTGTCTCATTTGAAAATTGATGTATTTCTGTTTGTTAATAGTAAGTTTAACACGGGAGTAGCTACAAGCATCTTGTACAGATTAATTGATAGTAATTTGATACTCTGAGTAGAGATAACTTCGATATATGTTTGTAGGGGAGGTTGCCATTATTGTTTTTTCGATATATTTTGAAAATGGCTAGATTATATGTAGGAATCATTGATAAGTGATACTAAGCTTGAAATGTTTCATTGTTTGATACGTGAAGTAAATATTAAAAAGGTTTGGTATCAAAATATTGAAATTTTCAGACTAATTATTTGTCAAAAAAAATAAAATGATAGAATGTTTTTCACATAAGTTTTTTTTTTTTTTTCATAAAACAAATAATATTAAAATAAAAGGAGGTAAAATGACTGTTTTAATAACAGGAAACACTGTAATACTAGAAGAAAGTGATTTGTTAAAAATGTTTCCTGAAGAAAAAGTGGTAGTATTAGGGGAATTAAGTCAATCAAAATGTAAAAATAGAATTCGAAAGATTGCTTGGGAGGAAGAAATTGATATTGAACAACTGTTAACCGGTTATCATATAACCTCTATTCTATATCTTTCCGAATCCGTAGAACCTTTAAAAGAACTTGATGGTGAATTTTTACAGATTAAAAAAATCCTCAATGCTTTAAGCAAGGATTTTTTGGTAGAATTTTTGTACGTAATGGGACCTGATTTATGTTTTCAAGAGGAAAGTAATCGAAGCATAATGCTATCAGCTTATCAACGAATGCTTTATCATTATTCACAAAATCAGCAATTATCTATAAAAATTTTACGATCTCTTTATCTTTATCAATTATCAAATTCAACGGATTATTTACGAAGTATCTTAACGTCTGACAATGACATAATGATACATCCAGATCAGAAAATTTATTATATTTTTAATAGAGATTTATTGGATTTGTGTCGTCGTATTTTTGATAATTGGACTGACGCCTTTGAAAGAATAGAAGTCCCAGATAGTTTTGATATGAGCTTTCAACAACTTTTTAGAGAACTTAATATTCATAATGTTGTATTTTCTAAAGAAGCCCAGTTGTCTATTTTAAAGCCACAGACTTCTGATCTTAGACAAGACTATGGATGGTTTCCAAAAGTTTCTTTATTAGAGGATTTATCAACTCATGATTTGCCAAGTTTTGCCACAGAGCTACAATCATTATCATTAGTGAATAAATTACGTGAATTTGCTAAATTAGATAGAACACCAGCCAGAGTCGTTGTTTTGCTTGGGTTACTTATTGTTAGTGGGGTATTTTCTTATTTATTTGGGGACCAAATATATTTTCAAACAGTCGATTATCGTTTGTTTGCTATTGTGATATCAGGTCTTAGTTTAGGACTGTTTTATGGTCTATGGGCAGCCGTTTTTGCATCAATCGGACTGATTATTCAAAATATTCTGATGGGGTTTGCTGATTTTCAAACGCTCTTTTTTGAGCCGACTAATTGGATTCCATATATAATCTACATAGTGTCAGGTTTGGTGAGTGGGTATATTAAAGAGAAAGATAGGTCTGACTTATCTAGACTTTCATCGGAAATTAATCATTTGAAACAACAGTTATCTGGTGAACAATCATTTGCTGAAGATTTATTATCAGAGAAAGTTGAGCTGACGCACCAGATTTTGGAACGGCAAGATAGTTATGGTCGGATTTATCGCTTTTTAGAAAATTTGGAAACACCATATTTAGAAATTTTTATGGTCAAGTTATTGGATTATATTAGTGAGGCTTTTGGTACAGATGAGATTGCGATTTGTAAGGTAGATAATAATCAGAAAAGTAAGTTGCAATTAACAACAGTGCAAAATACCAAACATCTCATTTTAACTGCAGAACAGTTAGCAGGAGTTAGTCAGCAGTTAGTTGATAATACAGTTTGGGTGAACCAGCATTTACATGACGACTATCCGATGTATTTGGCAGGAGTTTTGGCAGATGGTGAGTTGTGTTATTATTTAGCCTTGGATCATTTACCAACAGATAAATTAAATCTTTATCATCAAAATCTTTTGAAGTCTTTAACCGGATTAGCAAGCCTAAGTTATCAACATCTTCGTCAAAAATTAACATCAGTTTCTCAGTATGAGGTTTTAAAGGAAGTAGCATTTTATCAAAAATTATTAGCGTTAAAAGATGTTGATTCGCCTTATTTCATGTGGAAAGTATTGAATTTAGGGCTTCTAGTAGAGGAGATTCCTCCAACAATGTTGAAAAGCTTGCAAGAAAAATTATCACTTTTTGATAGCTTAGGACAAGTTGAAAATCATCTTTGTTTGTTAATTAATACATATACGCAATCACTAACAGACTGGTATGAGAAGTTGTCTGATTTAGGTTTTGAAGTAGTTGGTGAACATAATGTTGAGGAGACTGTTGAAGCTATTGCGTTTAAGCAAATGATTTCGTGAGAAGGAGAAGTTAATGTTGTTTGCTATGTTTTTAGGATGCCATTTAGCCATTGTTGTTAGTTTTTTCTTAATAGCAAGAAAAAACAACATTCAACTTGGTTTTTATTTTGACTCACTAATTATTTTTTTACCATTCATCGGAATTTTACTGGTGCTTTATATTTTAAAGGAAAGACAATCGCAACTTGTAGATGGTGAGTTAGCTTTTTATGAAGTGATTCCTTGGTTAATAGATGATACAACTGAGCAAAATCAATTGGAGGTGAAGGAAAATGTCATGCTTGACATTACAAATATTGTTCCTTTCCAAGAGGCGCTTTTGCTTAATCATTCGGGGATTAAACGTGAATTGATTATTGATGTTATTTTTGAGTCGCCAGATCAATTTGTGCCGTTGCTCCATCAAGCACGTTTAAACGAAGATGTTGAAGTGGTTCATTATGCCACAACAATTCTTTCTGAATTGACTGCAAAATATGATGAGCGTTTACGTCAGTTGGAAGAACGTGTTCAAAAAGAACCTAATTCATTAGAGAGGCATTGTGAATATGCTAATTTTTTAGAGCGTTATATTGATAGCGAAATAGCAGAGGGGCACTATGGATTGACGTTAAAACATATTTATATTGAAGAAATCAATGAGATGCTAGCAAGGAATTTTCCAGTTGAAAAGTCACGTTTGCTTACTTTAGCTAAAATTTATCAGAGTATGAATGATTTTGTGAGATTAGAAAATTTATTAACAAAGCTTTTTGCTCTTTTTCCAGATGATCAGGATATTTGGATGTTGAAACTTGATATGATTGTTTTGAAAAAATCGAGTTCTGATTTGAAGCGTTTTTGGAAAGAACTAGAGCAACATCATGTTTATTTTTCGGCTAAAAATAAAGCTAAATTGGCGTTTTGGCAATAAGTGTAGGGAATACAGATGTTAAAAAAAAGAACGTTTAGATTTACGATGATTCTTCCAGTTTTTCTTATTCTTGTAGTATTATCGGTAGGATTGTTGGTTGAACAGAATGGGATTAATTATTATAGTCATAAGGATGATTATTATCTATCTGATAATCAGGTTCAAACTAAGGCGGAAGCCTTGGTTAACGTCTCAGCGACAAATCTATTGATTTATGATTCAAGCAATGAGACCTCTGAGAGTGCTATTGATAATTTTAAGCAGATTTTTGAAGATATGAAGGTTGCAACGACTTATATTGATGTTGACAATGAAATGGTGCCTGATTTTAGAAATTTTGATACGGTTGTTGTTCTAACACCAGATTTAAGACCACTTGGTGATACTGTTTTTCACTTAATGGAATGGGTTGAATCAGGTGGTGATGTCATGTTTGCGATGACACTACAAAAAGATGAAGTTACATCTGCTATTGAGCATAAGCTAGGTATTATAAATGCATCTGATACCTATGCTAAAGTTGAGGAAGTTTCAATTAAAAATGGCTTTATGTTGGGAGCGGGGCAGGATTATGCTCTTGATAAGCCCTTTGATTCTGCTTGGGCAGTTGAGCTTGATGATAATGCAGAGGTTTACTTGACAACAGGAGACGATAGTAAAATTCCTCTGGTTTGGGAATATGATTTAGGACATGGTCATGTGGTTGTTGATAATTTTGGTATCTATGAAAAAGCAGTGCGTGGTTTCTATTCGGCATCTTATTCGTTATTGAGAGATGTTGAGATATATCCAGTAATTAATTCCGCTGCTTTTACCTTGGATGATTTTCCATCACCAGTTCCACGTGGCGATGGAAAATACATTACACGTGATTATCAGATGACAGTTTCTGATTTTTACACGAATATTTGGTGGCCTGATATGATTAGTTTATCTGATAAATACGGTATTAAATATACGGGTGTTATCATTGAAAATTATGAGGATGACACAACAGGAAGCACTGAGCGTCAGTCAGATAGTTCGCGTTTTATTTATTTTGGTAATAAGCTTTTACAAATGGGCGGTGAGATAGGCTATCACGGTTATAATCATCAACCCTTGATGTTGTCGGATACTGACTATGGTGGTGCCTTTTCTTACAATACGTGGACGAGTGATACAGCGATTGAAAAGTCGTTAGATGAATTAATGGATTTCACGGAGAATTTGTTTCCAAGGAGTGAACGTTCGGTTTATGTACCACCTTCAAATATTTTATCAGCAGAAGGTAGGGCTTTATTAGCAAAGGATTATCCAAATATTAAGGTTATTGCCAGTAGTTATTTTTCAGAAGATTTTGTCTATGAGCAAGAATTTGAAGTCGCAGATGACGGTATTGTTGAAGAACCGCGGATAACATCAGGAGCTATTATTGATGATTACACGAAATTGACGATGCTTTCTGAGTTAAATATGCATTATGTTAGTCACCACTTTATTCACCCAGACGATCCCTTGGATATTGACCGTGGAGCAAAATTGGGTTGGGCTCAATTATATAAGAATCTGTCTAAACAAATGGCATGGCTGTACAAAACAGCACCCTCTATTCGAAATATGACAGAATCACAAATGGGTGGCGCTATTCAACGTTTCTCAAGTATTACGGTTGAAAAAGAAGAGGCAGAAGATTTTTATCAATTTAATCTTGGTAATTTTGTTGATGAGGCGTATTTGATGGTGCGGTTTAACAATGGTAAACCTGGTGATATAACGGGAGGCAGTTTGGAACACTTGACAGGAAATCTCTATCTTTTGCATGCAACCTCAAGTTCAGTAGCCATTGCTAAGAAATAAAGGTTTAGGAAGGAAAATAGTTGCGTATTTGTTTAATTTTGGAAGGGTGCTACCCTTACGTCAATGGTGGCGTCTCATCGTGGATGCACAATTATATTAATGAGATGACTGAGCACGAATTTGTTCTAGTGACCATTGGAGCAAATGCTGAAAGTCGTGGTAACTTCAAATATGAATTGGCTGACAATGTGGTCGAGGTCAAGGAAGTTTTTCTGGATGATGCTTTCCAAGTTTCTGGGAATTCTAACTTCAAAGAAATCTTTAACGATACGGAGAGACAAGCATTGAAAGATTTGCTATCTTGTCAATCTCCTGATTGGGAAGTATTGTTTGACATTTTTAATCAGCGTCAGGTTAATCCAAGTGACTTTTTGAGAAGTCGGCTGTTTTTGGAATTACTGACGGAAATTGTTGAGGAAAAGCATCAAAACCAAGCTTTTGCAGACCTCTTTCACACAACACGTTCCATGTTATTAACGGTTCTTTATCTGATGACCCAAGATATGCCGAAAGCTGATGTTTATCATTCTATTGCAACAGGTTATGCAGGGCTACTGGCTTCTTTGGGAAGTTATCAGCACCAAGCACCGTTGTTGTTGACAGAACACGGCATTTACACGCGAGAGCGTGAGGAAGAAATTTTGCGGTCAGATTGGGTATTGCCAACGATGAAACGGCAATGGATTCAGTTTTTCTATATGCTATCAAATCTTATCTATGACAAAGCGGAGTGTGTGACGAGTCTTTATACCAAAGCGAAGTTTATTCAAGAAGAGGTTGGATGTGACATTGAAAAATGTCGAGTGATTTCAAATGGGATTCATTATGACCGATTTTCGGCAATACCTTTGAAAGAAGAGGATGGTTGGATAGATATTGGTGCGGTTGTTCGTATCGCACCAATCAAGGACATTAAGACAATGCTTTATGTCTTTTATGAGTTGTCTCGCAATTATCCCAACACGCGATTGCATATTCTAGGTGCTGTTGATGATGAAACGTATAACAGAGAATGTCATCAATTGATTCGTCGGCTAGGCATCAAAAATGTGATTTTCACGGGGCAAGTTAATGTGGTTGAATACATGGAAAATTTGGATTTTACCATTTTAACAAGTATTTCAGAAGCACAGCCATTGTCTGTTATTGAATCCATGGCAGCTAGGAGACCTTGTGTGACAACTGATGTTGGCTGTTGCCGAGAATTGTTGGAGGGAAATAAAGATGATTATCTCGGTATTGCTGGTTATTGTATTCCGCCAACTTATCGAACAGGTCTGACACACGCCATGGAAAAAATGTGCAGTTCCCGTCAGTTGCGATTGAAAATGGGTGAAATTGCTCAAAAACGTGCGAGAACTTATTATCTCTATGAGATGATGATTCAGCAATATCGTGATTTGTATTTGGAGGTGGTTTGATGGCTGGAATTGGATTTGCCATTAATAAGGTTGTTAGAGAAAAACGTTTGACCTCAAAACCACGAGCCTTTGTTTATGCCTCGATTGTTACTGTCGCACCGCTTTTGCTGGGTGAATTGGTTCTGCTGACGGTCTTTATTTTGTCAAATTTGGCGAAAGTAACAATCACTGATCGTAATTTGATAGTTGCTATTATCACTTATGGTTTACTTGGTTCGCTTTTGATTAATGGATTTGTTTCCTTGGTGATTTCGCGGTACTTGTCGGATAAGATTTATTCACGAGATATTCGCCATGTGTTGACAAGTTATTGGGGGAGTCAAATTTTCACCCTTACTATTGGTGGTATTTTGTATGGTATTTTTCTACTTTTTTCACATTTGGGATGGCTATATGGTATTTTAGCATGGCTTTTATTTTGTGAACTATTGTTATCTTGGAATATTATTAATTATTTGACGATTATTAAAGATTATTGGGGAATTTTTAAGGCATTTCTTGTGACCGTAGTAACGACGTTACTGATGACGGGGATTTTTTTACTTATTGATTTCTCGGTTGTTGTTGCTAGTCTATCAGGAATAATCTTTGGTTATGCAAGTTTCTTTATTTTAGCAACCAATCTTTTGTATCAACAATTTCCTAACAAACTAGTCTACCACCATATGTTTGATTTTTTGAATGGATTTGATGATTATTGGGAACTGGCTATCATTGGCTTATGTACACAGATTGGTCTTTTAGGGCATGTTATTGTGATTTGGTTTAGTCAAATTGGTGAGCAGGTTCGTGGTTTTTTCTATATTGCGCCTTATTATGATTTGACAGTCTTCATTGCTTCTTTGACCATGTTGGCAACAACAGCACATTTTATTGTTTCTATGGAGGTCGATTTCTTTGATAGTTATCGTAAATATTACTTGAGTTTTAATAACGGAGTAACGCTACAAGAAATTCGTAAATTAGAAAGGGACATGACTGACAATTTGAAAAAAGGCTTGAAACGAACTGTTTGGGTTCAATTAATGGTTACGCTACTAGCTATTTCTGTTGGAATAACGATTTTGAATGTTTTACCCTTGGGATTTAATACGACAATGAATGGTTATTTTAGAATTTTATGTGTAGCATATGCTGTTTACGGTATGGCCAATGTAGTCACTTTGTCTACTATTTATTTTGGAAATCTATCAGGTAGTTATCGTGCTAGTATTATCTTTGCTTTGACATCTATTTTAGCAACGATTGCTAGTTTATATACAAGTATTTTGTTTTATGGATTTGGCTTCCTAGTTGCAACTATGTTTTACTTTATCATAGCTTGGTTAGATTTAGAGAACATTAGTAGCAATTTGCTATATCAGATTTTAGGACGGCATCCAATAATTGAAGCGGAAAAAGACGGTGCATTTCATTATTTGGCAAGTTTTTTAAATCAAAAAATGCTTATTTTGACTAGAAAGGGAAATTACGAAAAATAACAAAAGCTGTTTATTAGTCTTTTTACTGTTAGCGGTGATCGCTGAGCTTGTTTTGATTTTTGGGCTTTTTACCAATAATGATGATTCAAGAGACACTACTACAAAGTCAATAACGACTGCTACAGAGGAGAGTTATCATTTGACGGATAATGATGTGATTTATAGAATAGAAGATTATAAAGATGTTCAGACCATATATTTAACCGTTACATGTGAGAATGATAGTGATAATACCAGTCATTTATAGTCAGAAGTTAATAATTTATTCGTTTATGATTATGAAAAAATAGGAGTTGAATGCTATAAGATTTCGGCTTTGTTGCAAGTGGGAAATGAAAATGAACCTGTGACTGGAGAGCTTGGCTACGGTGAAAGCTCCCTAATGCGACATCCAAATTCGTGGACAAAGTTTAAGTAAGAACCAACAGAAAAACTATAAAATCAAAATTAAACAAAGTAAGAGAAATTGATATGGATAGCGAACGATTAACCTGAATAAACACCCGACAGAAAATCTTCGTTTTCGAAACATGATGTGGTATGTATTGCTTCAAGATACTCCAAATGAGGCATACAGGGTTAAAAGTTTATGGTCAAAGGGAAAGAGGAGGAACTAGAATGTCCGTTTTATTAACAGGAGGAGCAGGTTTTATTGGTAGTCATACAGCAGTTGAACTCATTTCAGCAGGTTATGATGTGATTATTGTCGATGATTTTTCAAATAGTTCACAAGAAGTTCTAAACCGTTTGAAAGTCATTATTGGTCAGGAAATTCCGTTTTACAAAGGTTCTATTTTAGATAAAAACTTTTTAAACAATGTTTTTTATGAAAATGACATTGAAGCTGTGATTCATTTTGCAGCATTTAAGGCAGTCGGAGAATCGGTTGAGCAGCCGTTAAGTTATTATCAAAATAATCTGACTGGGACATTGACGTTACTTGAAGTGATGAAAAATTACCATGTCAATCATATTGTTTTTAGCTCTAGTGCAACGGTTTATGGCATGAATAATGTATCACCGCTGACTGAGGATTTACCAACATCAGCCACAAATCCTTATGGTTATACGAAAGTAATGATTGAACAAATTTTGACTGACCTGGCTTATGCAGACAAAGATTTATCTGTGACTAATTTACGTTATTTCAATCCTATCGGAGCACACGAAAGTGGATTAATCGGTGAAGCCCCAAATGGTATTCCAAATAACTTAGTGCCATACATTAGCCAAGTGGCTGTCGGTAAATTAAAAGAATTAAGCGTTTTTGGTAATGATTATGATACACCAGACGGAACTGGTGTGCGTGATTACATTCATGTTGTTGATTTGGCAAAAGGTCATGTTGCTGCGCTGAAGAAAAATCTTGCTAGCAAAGGAGTAGCGGTATATAATCTTGGAACAGGTCATGGTTATAGCGTCTTGGATTTGGTGAAAGCGTTCGAAGAAGTCAATCATGTATCCGTTCCGTACATTATCAAAGATCGCCGCGCTGGCGATATCGCCACTTGCTACGCAGACGCAAGCAAAGCTAAAGAAGAATTGGGCTGGACAGCACAAAAAACATTGCAAGACATGATGCGTGATTCATGGAGATGGCAAAACCAAAATCCAAACGGTTATCAAGTTTAACAACCCTATTTTAAGTAGGTGGTAGAGACGGGGCAAGCCTCATTGCTTATGCAGTTGTAATAAGAGCATACGCAGTGGTTGAGTAGTTTCTAATGCGCTGATAAATCAGCTTTTACAACCCTACTTGACATCAAGCTTCGCTTGACTTTATTTCCCACCTCAAAAGCTTCCCCAAAGCTTTTGAGCTGTGCGGGGGTGAGTTATAAAGCTTTGGGGAACCTTTATAATCGGGAAATAAAACTTACGAAGTAAGTGTCAAAAACGGTTTAGGAATAGACCGTTTTAGGTCAGCAACAAGAAATTAAGACTTGCTGAGAAATCAAGTTTCTACGAAACTACTGATTCGCTTTTTAATTTTTAGGCTCATGAATAAAGTCTCCACTGGAGACTTTATTTCAGATTGAAGAAAAAGTCCATTTTGGATATTTTTCTTCAATCTTTTTTCTTTTTGTTAAAAAATAAAAAACCTTAGGAACACCGTTATATCAGCATTTATAAGAGTTTATTCAAATCGATAGACACACTCTAAATTTACAATATTTATACTGCTGAGAGGGTTTGTCTACGCTCTGATAAAGTCTCCACTGGAGACTTTATTTGTCTCACTCCCTAAATTTTTATGTGAAAAGGTTTTTCTAATCAATCTTTAGGCTGAATTTTGTTATAATAAAACTAGTAGATAAAAGGGGGACAATTATGTCTGACAAAAGTATTAACTTAGTTATTGTAACTGGGATGAGTGGAGCTGGTAAAACGGTGGCAATTCAATCATTTGAAGATTTGGGTTATTTCACGATTGATAATATGCCACCAGCTTTGGTACCAAAATTTATTGAGCTGATTGAACAATCTAGCGACAATAATCGTGTGGCACTTGTAGTCGACATGCGTAGTCGCCTCTTTTTTAATGAAATCAATTCTGTTCTTGATAAAATCGATGCCAATCCAAAAATTGATTTTAAAATTTTATTCTTGGATGCGACAGATGGTGAATTGGTTGCTCGTTATAAAGAAACACGTCGTAGTCATCCGTTGGCAGCAGATGGACGTATTTTAGATGGTATCAAACTTGAGCGTGAATTGTTAGCGCCACTGAAAAACTTGAGCCAAAATGTGGTTGATACAACAGAACTCACACCACGCCAACTCCGTAAAACCATTTCAGAGCAATTTTCAAGTGAGGAAAACCAAGTATCATTTCGTATAGAAGTGATGAGTTTTGGTTTTAAGTATGGCTTGCCGCTTGATGCTGATTTGGTATTTGATGTGCGTTTCTTGCCAAATCCTTACTACAAACCAGAACTCCGTGACCAAACAGGGCTCGAATCAGAAGTCTATGATTACGTTATGAATCATGAAGAGTCTGAAGATTTCTATCAACATTTGACAGGCTTGATTAAACCAATTTTGCCAGGGTATCAAAAAGAAGGAAAATCCGTTTTGACGATTGCCATTGGTTGTACAGGTGGTCAACATCGTAGTGTCGCCTTTGCGCATCGTTTGGCAGAAGAGTTAAAAGAAAATTGGGTTGTCAATGAAAACCACCGTGATAAAAATCGTCGTAAGGAGACTGTGAATCGTTCATGAGAAAACCTAAAATTACTGTTATCGGTGGAGGAACGGGTATTCCTGTTATTTTAAATAGCTTACGGCATGAAGAAGTTGATATCACAGCGATTGTGACGGTTGCTGATGATGGTGGTAGTTCCGGAACTTTGCGTTCTGTGACGCAGTTAACACCGCCAGGCGACCTTCGTAACGTCCTTGTAGCGATGAGTGATATGCCGAAATTCTATGAAAAAGTCTTTCAATATCGTTTTGACGAAACTGATGGTGCTTTGGCAGGGCATCCGCTTGGTAATTTGATTATTTCAGGCATCGCAGAAATGCAAGGTTCAACCTACAATGCCATGCAGTTGCTAACAAAATTTTTCCATGTCACAGGAAAGATTTACCCAGCCAGTGAAAATCCATTGACTTTGCATGCTGTTTTCAAAGACGGTCACGAAGTTATTGGCGAAAGTCATATTGCTGATTATAAAGGTATGATTGACCACGTTTATGTCACAAATACTTATAACAATGAAGAACCGACTGCTAGTCGAAAAGTTGTTGATGCGATTATGGATAGTGATATGATTGTTCTGGGACCTGGTTCGCTTTTTACCTCAATCCTGCCCAATCTTGTTATTCCAGAAATCAAGCAAGCTCTGCTGGAAACCTCAGCAGAAGTGGCTTACGTTTGTAACATCATGACCCAATATGGTGAGACCGAGCATTTTACTGATGCTGACCATGTGGAAGTGCTCAACCGCCACCTTGGTAAAGATGTGATTGACACCGTTTTGGTCAATATCCAAGAAGTACCGCAAGATTACATGAATTCTAACGAATTTGATGAGTATTTGGTTCAAGTAGAACATGATTTTGCAGGACTTCGCAAGCAGGTGAAACGTGTGATTTCATCAGATTTCTTGCGTTTGGAAAATGGCGGAGCTTTTCACAATGGCGACTTTGTCGTTGAGGAATTAATGAATTTGGTGAGGATGAGGAAGCGATGAGTTTTACAGTAAAAGTGAAAGAAGAACTGCTCAATTTGTCGCGGTTTGATAAGAGCGAATTATCAGCAATCATTAAAATGTCTGGTAGCCTTGGCTTGACAGGAGACGGACTTACCTTGTCTATCACAACAGAAAATGCTAAAATCGCTCGTCATATTTATGAATTGACTGAAAATCTTTACCATGTTCAGCCAGAAATTAAATACCACCAAAAGACAAATCTGCGTAAAAACCGTATTTACAATGTTTTTGTGGTAGCAAACGTCAGAGAAATCTTGAATGACTTGCAGTTGGCGGATTCTTTCTTTGGCATTGAAATGGGAATTAACCCAACTATTTTAGAAGATGATGATAAGGGACGCGCTTATTTGCGCGGCGCTTTTTTGGCGACTGGAACCATTCGTGATCCAGAATCTGGAAAATATCAGCTGGAAATTTTCTCGGTTTATCAAGACCACGCTGAAGATTTGGCGAATTTGATGCGAAAATTTATCCTTTATGCTAAGGTCATTGAACATAAGAATGGTACGGTAACCTATTTGCAAAAAGCAGAAGACATCATGGATTTTCTTTTGATTATTGGTGCTATGGAATGTAAGGATATTTTTGAAGAAGTTAAGATTATGCGTGAGACACGTAACGATATCAATCGTGCTAATAATGCGGAGACGGCAAACATTGCCAAAACCGTGACAGCTAGCATGAAAACAATCAATAATATCATTAAAATCATGGATACGGTTGGACTTGAAACCTTGCCAATTGAACTTCAACAAGTGGCTAAAATCCGTGTTGAAAATCCAGATTATTCCATTCAACAAATTGCCGACCATTTGGAAGGCACATTGACCAAGAGTGGTGTTAACCACAGATTACGTAAAATTAATAAAATTGCGGATGAATTATAGAAAGTAAAAGGAGAAGCATATTATGGCATGCACAACAATATTAGTAGGTAAAAAAGCGTCTTATGACGGTTCAACTATTATTGCACGTACGGAAGATTCACAAAGTGGCGATTTTACGCCAAAACAATTTATCGTGGTGAAACCAGAAGACCAACCACGTCATTACAAATCAGTCTTGTCTTCATTTGAAATGGATTTACCAGATAATCCAATGCGCTATACGTCAGTGCCAGATGCTTTGCGTAAAGACGGTATCTGGGGCGAAGCTGGTATCAACGAAGCCAATGTTGCCATGAGCGAAACTGAAACCATTACGACCAATGCGCGTGTTTTAGGAGCTGACCCTTTGGTTGAATCTGGTATTGGTGAGGAAGATATGTTGACATTGGTACTTCCTTACGTTCGTACAGCACGTGAAGGGGTAGAACGTCTCGGTGCTATCCTTGAACAATATGGAACTTACGAATCAAACGGTGTTGCCTTTTCTGATGTTAATGAAATTTGGTGGTTGGAAACCATTGGTGGTCACCATTGGATTGCTCGCCGTGTTCCAGATGAATGTTACGTCACAAATCCTAATCAGCTCGGTATTGATCACTTTGAGTTCAACAACCCAGATGAGTACATGTATTCAAAAGATTTGCGTGATTTCATCGCAAGCAATAACTTGGATTTGACTTACTCAAATGAACACTTTAACCCACGCTATGCTTTTGGTAGCCAACGTGATAAAGACCGTCATTACAATACACCACGTGCTTGGGCAATGCAACGTTTCTTAAACCCAGAAATCGAACAAGACCCACGTAGTTTCTTTATTCCATGGGCACAAAAACCTTACCGTAAAATTACGATCGAAGATGTCAAATACGTTTTGAGCAATCATTACCAAGACACAGAATTTGACCCGTACGGACCAGAAGGAAATGCGGTCACACAACGTGCCTTCCGCACAATTGGTATCAACCGCACTAGTCAAACAGCCATTCTTCAATTGCGCCCAGACCAACCGCACGATACCACAGGAATTCAATGGTTGGCATACGGTTCAATGCCATTTGGAACAATGGTGCCATTCTTTACTCAAATTTCAACGACACCAGCCTATTTTGCCAATACTGGCGAAAATGTCTCAACAGCCTCATTCTATTGGGCAAATCGTCTTATTGCAGCAATTGCTGACCCACATTTCCACCAACATGAAGGTGATATTGAAGATTATATCGAAAAAACAATGGCAGCAGGACATGCACGAATCAAACGTGTCGATGCTGCTTTAGCAAACGGAGAAAGTATTGATTTTGATGCCGAAAACCAAGCCATGAGTGACTTTGTCCAAGAAGAAACTCAAAAACTGTTAAACAAGGTCCTCTTTGATGCAAGCAATCTCATGACAAACCGCTTTTCAGTCAGTGATTAATAGCATTCTCCCCTCTTGAACTTTACTCAAGAGGGGATTTTTTATTTAAAATTTTTAAAAGTTATAGACTTAATAAAGATAGAGTGATAGAATGTGAATGATTAAAAAAACTGAAAATTATTACTTTTTCAATAAAAAAGTAGCATAAGTTTCAATGAGGGGGATTAATAATAAGAGATTTGGAAAAATTATTCAAAAAATATTGTGTATCACGAGGCTTAACATTGTAAGATATTGCTGAAGCAGGAATTTCAACGTCATAATTATTACGTTTTGAGCAAGGAAAGACAGATTTAACGATAATAAAACTTGCTTTAGTCTTGGGGCAAATAAATATGCCGATTGTTGAGTTTATGCACGTTGTGGGAGATTCTCAGCGTAATCATTTAGAGAGAGTGTTAGAAAAAATTCATTACTATCATTCAGCACAAGAAGTCTCTGGTTTAGAATATTTGTTAGCAGCAGAGCGAGCTAACAATACAGTAAATGAGCTGTTTCAACACCTGAACACTATTTTAATCAGAGCTTATCTTCGTGACTTGTCAAAAGAAGATGGTGACACTAGCATTTAGTGACCAATTCGCCCAAAATTTCAAAATCACCTTGAAAGATTAATAGGGAAAGGTCAGGAGCAAAGCATACCAGTAAATCGGTATCGATCTTTGATATTGGTGAATGCTTTTAGTGCGAGTTTGCTTTATTATTTGTTAGTCTTTTGCTTTTCTAGCAGCCGTATTCATGGGCCTATCTGAATCATTATCTTCAGGAACATTAGTTCCCTTTAATTTTGATGTTTTAGCTAATGAACAAGAGTATGCTAAATTCTTTAAAAATTCAAATACGATAACGTATGTTTTTACTGCTTTGGTAACGATTATTTCGCCATTTTTACTAAAACAAAGTGTCCTATATCCATTAGCTTTGTGATGATTAGCTTGATTTGTCTGTTGAAGCTACCAAATAAAATCATAAAATTAGGTTCAAAAGAAGCTCCAGCATTTTCGTCAGGAATTCGTTTAGCATCATATATTGCTGGAAAAAGTGTAAATAATCCTCAAAATCTCAACCCTCACATAATCATCTTATGAAACTATTGATTTTCGTAGGGGCTCTTTATTTTTGTATGAAAAAAATAGTTTTTGTGAGAAAAAAGCTTGCAAAAAACTTAAATTGTGTTATACTTAACCAGTAAACTATTAACTAGTTAAGAAAAGGAGTTGTCATGAAGAAGAAATTTCTTTTATTGATAAATTTAGTTGCACTTTTATTTGCTTGGCAAATCAGCCATATCAAGCAAGTTTCGGCAGATGACAAGATTGATGTTGTCACAACTTTCTATCCTGTTTATGAATTTACCAAAGCTGTTACGGGAGATACCGCAGATGTAACCATGTTGATCAAAGCAGGAACTGAACCACACGATTTTGAACCATCTACCAAAAATATTGCAACGATTTCAGACGCTGATGTTTTTGTCTATATGGACGATAGTATGGAAACATGGGTTGATAGCGTTGAAAAATCCATTGGTTCAGACAGTTTAACAGTTGTTAAATCAACAGGAGATATGCTATTAATGGCAGGAACAGCTGATGAAGACGACGAAGATAGCGATGACGGTCATACTCACGAATATGACCCACACGTTTGGCTCTCACCAAAACGCGCTATCACATTGGTTGAAAATATCCGTGACGCTTTTGTTGCAAAATATCCTGATAAAGCTGATACTTTCAATAGCAATGCAGCTGCTTACATTGGAAAACTAAATGATTTAGATGCCGAATACACAGAAGCATTGTCAAATGCTAAACAAACAAGCTTTGTCACACAGCACGCTGCTTTTGGTTATTTAGCACTTGATTACGGTTTGACACAAATTCCAATCACTGGTGTGTCAGCCGAATCAGAACCATCAGCAAAACGTTTAGCAAGTTTGACAAAATATGTCAAAAAATACGATATTAAGTACATTTACTTTGAAGAAAATGCGTCAAGTAAAGTTGCCTCAACGTTAGCAGATGAAGCAGGGGTCAAAACAGCGGTATTAAATCCGATTGAAAGCTTAACAAGCAAACAAATCAAAGCTGGCGAAGATTATTTCTCAGTTATGGAAGAAAACTTGAAAGCTTTGCAACTGACAACAGATGTCGCTGGTAAGACTATCAAAGCTGAAACAGACACAACCAAGACTGTTCAAAATGGTTACTTCAAAGATAAAGATGTTACCGACCGTTCATTGAGCGATTGGTCTGGTAAATGGCAATCAGTTTACCCATATCTTCTTGACGGCACATTGGATCAAGTTTGGGAATACAAAGCTAAAGCTTCAAAAGGTGAAAAAACAGCCGAAGAATATAAGGAATACTACACAACAGGTTACAAGACAGACGTTGAACAAATCAATATCAGCGGTAAAAAGAATACCATTACATTTATTAAAAACGGTGAGAAATACAAGTTTACTTATAAATATGTAGGTTACAAGATTTTGACTTATGAAAAAGGTAACCGTGGTGTCCGTTATTTGTTTGAAACGGATGATGAAAATGCTGGTGAATTCAAATACGTCCAATTTAGTGACCACAATATCACAACAACAGATGCCGAGCATTTCCACATTTTCTGGGGTGGCGAAAGCCAAGACGCACTTCTTGAAGAAATGGATAACTGGCCAACCTATTATCCAACTAGCTTAACAGGTCAAGAAATCGCCCAAGAAATTGTTGCTCACTAAAAAACTCATCAAAAAATAGTTAAAAAAGTCTGAAATAAAATGTCTCAGACTTTTTTTGTTTAAAGCTATGATACCTGTTACAACTGTGTTGTTCTTTGTTAGTGAAAAAATAAGGAAGTTTTAATAAGATGCTAAGCATTATGTAAGCAAAGGGAAGCCAATCAGGACTCGATTGCAAAGAAAAATGGTCATGAAAAGATTCGTATGTGAACTTATATAACCAATTCGACAGATGATAGCCAAGCCTTTTTGGAATTAAAGAAAAAAGACGCCTAAGGTGTTGGACATAAATTCCGTTTTGTTTCGGAAATAGGTGCGATTAAACAATTTATCAAGAGCGGAACATAGGAACCTGCCATAAGCAAAGACTACCTTTTGATTGACGGATTGAATGCGCTTAAAGAACGCTACGGCGACTTGAGTGTACATATGTTGATTTATTATGATTAAAGAAAAACATCATATTAAATGGGCAATCACAAACGAAAATTCGTGTGACAGTTGACAAAAATGTTACGTACCGTGATTACGATGTAGAAAAATCAATGGGAAATTACGGTAGTGAGCTAGTTGGTTATGGAAAAGTCACTATGGAGATTCCCCCTGGTCCCCAACCTGAACGGCTTAGAGCTCTTTTGATGAAACACAGCATTGAGTCAACATCATTTTCAAAATATGACACAGCCTATCGTAAATCGTAAGGAATAGTCTAATTAAAATGAATCACTTAGGAGATGATTACTGTTTTGAGTTTATTTAATAGTGTTTATACAGGTGTGAGTGCGACGGTAAATCCATTGATGGTTGCTTTATCTTTTTGGTCAGTCTTATATTAGGTGCTGTTTTAGCGCGGCTGTATCGTTATCGGACACTTTATACAAAAAATTTGTCATTACATTGACAATCCTTCCTAGCTTATTGTCAGTGATTATTGTCTTGGTGAATGGTAGTCTGGGAACAAGTGTTACCGTAACTGGGACAGGGACATTTAGTTTGGTACGTTTTCGTTCAGCTGTAGGTGGTGCGCGTGAACTGTTGGCACTATTTTTAGTAATGACTATTGGATCAAGTACAGGAATAGGCTACTTAACTTTAGCTATCTTGATCACAAGTGTTTTCTTGGTGATTTGGCTTGGTTTTGAGTGCGTTGCCAGCTTCTGAAAACTTTGTTATAATGAACTAAGATAGCACTTACATTAAGGAGGCACCGTGAAAGAAAAGCGTATTACAAAGTTCTTTTTAACCTGCGCAACTTTGGTTACTGGTATTACCTTGGGCGTTAACCTTTGTTTTCAACATTCTACAAAAGCGGTTGTCGCAGAATCTTCGGAAACATCAGATACAGCAACAGCTGATTTTATTGCAAGCATTGGTGAAACAGCACGACAAATTGGGCAAGATCGTAACCTCTACGCTTCTGTGATGATTGCACAAGCTGTCTTAGAATCAAGTAGTGGGCAGTCTGCGCTCAGCCAGTCTCCTTATTATAATTTCTTTGGTATCAAGGGGAGTTACAATGGCAATTCTGTGACCATGCTAACTTGGGAAGATGACGGAAATGGCAATACTTACGAAGTTGACCAAGCATTCAGGTCATATGATAGTTTAAGCGATTCGTTGAATGATTACGCTAATTTGCTTAGTTGGGATTTGTATTCTGGAACGTGGAAGTCTAACACAACATCTTACCAAGACGCCACGGCAGCCTTGACTGGTTTGTATGCCACAGACACATCTTACGCTGATAAATTAAATGCTTTAATTGAGCAATATGGTTTGACAGTCTATGATGAACCAGCAAGCACAGAGGAAGAAACAAGTAGCGAGGACAATTCAGACCATGTCTGGAATGAATATCGTGGCTCTTACACAACAGCAGCCATTCTAGCAGAAGACGAAGCATGGCTTCGCTTCATTAGTCAATAGAATAGGAAAGAGGGCTCTTTGTCAACTGTAGTGGGTGGCAAAGTTAAGCTCTAGCGAGAACAAATGATGTTCTCGCTTTTTTGCTGTTCAAAGCGATGTAAATGCATTTTCTGAGTTGAATCAGTTCCCGTTGTTCATCTGTCATATTATCAACAGACTTGAAGGAACCCGTTAGTTTGGCTTGTCTGACCTACTTATCGAAGGTTGAGGGCGTTAACTCATATTCTTTGATAAGCTCACTTCGTTTCATTTCAGCATTGCGGAGGTCAACAATTTGTTGCTTAAAGTCATCGGTGAAGTGGCGACGTATTTTTCTAGACATATCTGTTCTCCTGTTTTCTTTAGTGTAGAACACTTTATAAATTCTGTCTAGTTTAGTGTAACCGATTCACTTAGAACTTTTTTGTAGATTTCATAAACACTTCATAATTGCCTTTTATAATAGACTTATAGTTAGTTTAGTAGATGTAGAACTTAGGATCGGTTAAGACAAATCAATGTCTAGGTGAGTAGAAAACTAGGTGAAGTCATTAATGATGGAGGTATTAGATGAATCCAATCCAAAGAGCTTGGGCTTATGTCAGCAGAAAACGACTGAGAAGTTTTATTTTATTTCTGATTTTATTCGTCCTTTTGGCCGGAATTTCAGCCTGTTTGACTCTGATGAAGTCCAACGAAATAGTAGAAAACAATCTTTACAAAACGCTCAATACATCTTTTTCCATTAAGAAGATAGAGGATGGTCAGACTTTCAAGTTATCAGACTTAGAGTCTGTGAGAAAGATTAAGGGACTTGAAAATGTTTCACCAGAATTAGAAACAATCGCAAAACTAAAAGATAAGGAAGCAGTGAGTGGTGAGCAGAGCGTAGAACGTGATGACTTGTCAGCTGCAGACGAGAACTTGGTCAGCTTAACTGCGTTAGAGGATTCTTCCAGGGATGTAACCTTTACAAGTTCGGCCTTTAACCTAAAAGAAGGACGCCACCTTCAAAAAGGGGATTCAAAAAAAATCTTGATTCACGAAGAATTGGCCAAGAAAAATGGTCTCTCTCTCAATGACAAGATTCGCTTAGATGCAGGTCAGTCTGAATCAGGAAAGGGACAAACCGTTGAGTTTGAGATTGTAGGAATTTTTTCTGGTAAAAAGCAAGAGAAATTTACGGGCATGTCCTCTGATTTTAGTGAAAATAATGTCTTTACCGACTATGAAAGCAGTCAAAGTCTCTTGGGAAATAGCGAACCTCAAGTCAGCGCAGCTCGTTTCTACCTAGAAAATCCCAAGGAAATGGATGGCCTCTTGAAACAAGTGGCAAACTTGTCTCTGGAAAATCAAGGTTACCAAGTAGAGAAGGAAAACAAGGCATTTGAGCAAATTAAAGATTCAGTTGCGACCTTCCAAACCTTCCTGACCATCTTCCTCTATGGGATTATGATAGCAGGAGCAGGAGCTTTGATTTTGGTCTTGTCTCTCTGGTTGAGAGAGCGGGTTTATGAGGTCGGAATCCTATTGTCACTTGGAAAAGGGAAAAGTTCGATTTTCCTACAGTTCTGTTTAGAGGTGGTTTTGGTATCAGTTGGAGCTCTGCTTCCATCCTTTATTGCAGGAAATGCCATTACGTCCTACCTGCTTCGAACTCTACTCGCAAGTGGAGAACAGGCAGCTCTTCAAGACACCCTAGCCAAAGCAAGTGGCTTACCCAGTAGCATCCTATCATTTACAGAATCCTATGTATTTTTGCTACTAATTAGTTGCTTGTCTGTCACTCTCTGTTTTATCTTTTTATTTAGAAAAACACCGAAGGAAATTTTATCGTCTATTAGTTAAGAAGGAGAAATCATGACTTTATTAGAATTACAAGATGTTACCTACCGTTATAAGAACACTGCTGAAGCAGTTTTATATCAGATCAAGTATAATTTTGAACCCGGAAAATTTTATAGCATCATTGGGGAGTCTGGAGCAGGGAAATCCACTCTATTGTCCCTTCTTGCTGGCTTAGATAGCCCTGTCGAAGGAACTATCCTTTTCCAAGGAGAGGATATTCGTAACAAGGGATATTCTTATCATCGTATGCATCATATTTCCCTAGTCTTTCAAAATTATAACTTGATAGATTATCTTTCTCCACTGGAAAATATCCGCTTGGTCAACAAAAAGATAAGCAAGGATATACTTCTTGAGCTTGGTTTGGATGAAAGCCAGATCAAGCGGAATGTTCTCCAGTTATCAGGTGGACAACAACAACGTGTAGCCATCGCTCGCAGTCTTGTTTCAGAAGCTCCAGTTATTCTAGCTGATGAGCCAACAGGAAATCTGGATCCTAAGACTGCTGGAGATATTATCGACCTTCTCAAATCACTTGCCCAAAAAACAGGTAAATGTGTTATCGTCGTAACCCACAGTAAAGAAGTGGCACAAGCGTCAGATATTACACTTGAATTGAAGGATAAAAAGCTTACTGAAGCTCGCAATACTAGCAAATAATATGAACTTGTTTTGATAGAACTATAAAATCGAATTAAATCTAGAAAGGGAAACTATGTTACACAACGCATTTGCCTATGTCACAAGGAAGTTTTTCAAATCTATTGTTATCTTCCTTATCATTCTCCTCATGGCGAGCTTGAGTTTAGTCGGTTTGTCAATCAAGGGAGCTACGGCCAAGGCTTCTCAGGAGACTTTTAAAAATATCACCAATAGTTTTTCCATGCAAATTAACCGTCGCGTTAATCAAGGAACGCCACGTGGTGCAGGAAATATTAAGGGTGAAGACATCAAAAAAATCACTGAAAACAAGGCTATTGAATCTTATGTGAAGCGAATCAATGCTATCGGGGATTTGACTGGATATGACCTCATCGAAACGCCAGAGACCAAGAAAAATCTAACTGCTGATCGTGCTAAACGTTTTGGAAGTAGTTTGATGCTGACAGGCGTCAACGATTCATCAAAAGAAGATAAGTTCGTCTCAGGTTCTTATAAATTGGTTGAAGGAGAGCACTTAACCAATGATGATAAGGACAAAATCCTTATGCATAAGGATTTAGCAGCAAAACATGGTTGGAAAGTAGGGGATAAGGTCAAACTTGACTCCAATATTTATGACGCTGATAATGAAAAAGGCGCTAAAGAAACGGTTGAAGTAACCATCAAAGGTCTCTTTGATGGTCACAATAAGTCCGCGGTTACCTACTCACAAGAGCTCTACGAAAATACAGCTATTACAGACATCCATACAGCTGCTAAACTATACGGTTACACAGAAGAAACTGCTATTTATGAGGATGCAACTTTCTTTGTAACAGCGGACAAGAACTTGGATGATGTCATGAAGGAGTTGAATGGTATCAGTGGTATCAACTGGAAGAACTATACTCTCGTTAAGAGCTCCTCTAACTATCCAGCTCTTGAGCAGTCTATCTCAGGTATGTACAAGATGGCCAACCTCCTCTTCTGGGGTAGCTTGAGCTTCTCTGTTCTCCTATTAGCCCTTCTTCTTAGTCTCTGGATTAATGCTAGACGTAAAGAAGTGGGAATTCTCCTCTCTATTGGTCTCAAGCAAGCAAGTATCTTGGGTCAATTTATTACCGAATCTATCTTGATTGCAATCCCAGCTCTTGTTTCTGCTTATTTCCTAGCCAACTATACAGCTCGTACTATTGGAAACACGGTTCTTGCCAATGTGACTTCTGGAGTTGCCAAACAAGCCAGCAAGGCAGCTCAAGCTTCTAACCTTGGTGGTGGTGCAGAAGTAGATGGATTTAGTAAAACTCTATCAAGCCTAGACATTTCTATTCAGACATCAGACTTTATCATCGTCTTTATTCTTGCCTTAGTTTTAGTTGTGTTAGTGATGACACTTGCTTCAACCAATCTCCTCAGAAAACAACCAAAAGAACTCTTGCTCGATATTGAATAAAAAAACTTGCTACCTATTCTCCCCTAAATGGGGTATAATATAGGTAGCATTTTTATGTATCTACTCTCCATAACTGCACTTGTCTTTAGAATGGAGATGATTGAAAAGAAATTTAAAGGAATGAGAAATATTTTTCTATGAAGATTTTAATTGTAGAAGATGAAGATATGATCCGTGAGGGGATTAGTGATTATTTGACAGACTGTAGCTATGAAACTATTCAGGCAGCAGATGGTCAGGAGGCCTTGGAGAAATTTTCTAGTTATGAAATTGCTCTGGTATTACTGGATATTCAAATGCCTAAGCTCAGTGGCTTAGAAGTCTTAGCTGAGATTCGTAAAACCAGTCAGGTTCCTGTTCTGATGTTGACAGCTTTTCAGGACGAAGAATACAAGATGGGTGCTTTTGCTTCCTTAGCGGATGGTTATCTGGAGAAACCCTTTTCTCTATCTCTTTTAAAAGTGAGAGTGGATGCAATTTTTAAGCGCTATTATGATAAGGGACGAGTCTTTATTTACAAGGATACGCGAGTGGACTTTGAGAGTTACAGTGCAAGTCTAGCAGGAGAAGAAGTGGCTATTAATGCCAAAGAATTAGAAATTCTAGATTATTTGGTCAAAAATGAAAGACGTGTCTTGACACGATCACAGATTATTGATGCAGTGTGGAAGGCAACAGATGAGGTTCCTTTTGAACGAGTGATTGATGTCTACATCAAGGGCTTGCGCAAAAAGTTGCACCTAGATTGTATCCATACCGTCAGAAATGTTGGCTATAAATTGGAGAGAAAATGAAGCGACTCAGTTTATTTAAAAAGATTTTTATCTACACTTTCTCCATTTTTAGTATTCTGGTCATTTGCCTCCACTTGGCCATATATTTTCTCTTTCCCATCACCTATCAGGGTAACAGGCGGGAAGTCATTGTCAAAAAGGCAACTAAGATTGCCCAGTCACTTGAAGGACAGGATAAGAGGACGATTGAGCGGGTGCTGGCTGTTTACTCCGAGACCAGTGACATCCTGATTTCAGTCAAGGGGGAGGTGACAGAGGACGGGATAGAGATCGCAGAGGGTATTCCCTTGGACCCTGACCGCCAGACGACCTCTGTGGTCATCGAGGAGCGAGAGGTAACGACTCAGGACGGTCAAAGCATGACTCTCCAGTTTCTAGCTTCTATGGATTTGCAAAAGGAGGCAGAGCAGATCAGTCTTCAGTTTCTTCCTTACACCTTGCTGGCTTCTTTTCTGATTTCACTGCTCATCGCCTACATCTATGCTCGCACCATTGTCGCACCGATTTTAGAAATCAAGCGGGTGACTCGCCGCATGATGGACTTAGATGCCGAGGTTCGTCTGCGTGTGGATTCCAAAGATGAGATTGGCGATTTAAAGGAACAAATCAATAGTCTCTACCAACATCTCTTGACGGTCATTGCAGATTTGCACGAGAAAAATGCGGCTATTCTCCAGCTTGAACACATGAAGGTGGAGTTTTTGCGTGGGGCCTCACATGAACTAAAAACACCCCTCACCAGCCTGAAAATCCTCATTGAAAATATGCAAGAGAATATAGGACGCTATAAAGACCGAGACCGCTACCTAGCTGTGGCTTCAGAAATAGTTGATGAACTCAGCCATAATGTCTTGCAAATATTAACCCTTTCTTCCGTTCAGGAGCTACGAGACGAAAAAGAAGAGGTTTCTTTGCTGGATATAACAAAAGAGCTAATACAGGACTACAGCCTACTTGCCAAAGAGCGGAAGCTTTTGGTGCAAAATCAACTGACGAACCAGCAGGCTTACCTCAACCCCTCTGTTCTCAAACTTATCCTGTCTAATCTTCTCAGCAATGCCATCAAGCATTCTACTCAAGGTGGTTACGTGAGGATCGCTGAGAAGGAGGGCTGGATTTCCATTGAAAACAGCTGTAATCCAGAGGAACAAGAAAAATTTACCCAATTCTTCTTGAATACTAGCAATAAAAGGGCACAGGGCTCTGGTCTAGGCCTCTTTGTAGTTAAAAGCTTATTGGAGCACGAAGGGATTCTTTACCGCTTTGAGAGACAGGAGAAATGCTTATTTTTTTTGATACAATTTCCGAGTAACGAGTAAAATGAATATTGCATTAAACTAGACAGAATTTATAGAGTGTTCTATACTAAGTAAGAAGAATCTGATGTCTAGAAAATCTCGTTGTTTCAAGGGTAACTTTAAACAACAAAATCGTTGATCTACATTATACAATACTACCCAAAGGTGGCAAGATTCGATTAGAGAATACAGTTTAACACCCCTAACTTTTGATAAATAGGTAGGATAGACCAAACCCAATGTCATTAAGTTTAGTAAGGGTTATAAGACAACAAGTTCATTGATAGACTAGAACTCGTTAGTTATACTGTTTGGGCTAGCCCAAACAGAAATGTTGCCATTTTATAATAAATAGTAAATACACAGCAGAATCTATTACTTTTTTAATAAATTCTATTTTGTACTCACATTTAAAATACCAAAATTTGGTCAATTTTTGGTCAATAAAATCTAATTTAGTCTGATTTTCTATAACAAATAAAAAATGATAAACCCCATGATATGACAAAATTTATAAGACTTTAGATGCTTTCTTTAACTAACCTCAAATTTCTATACCCAAAATTTTTTATTATCTTTATAGAGTTTCTAAAAAGTATCTAAAAAGAAGAAAACTTTCATATTTTTAAAGAAATTAAGTGATAGTAAGCCTACTAAATTAGCATCTCTGGCTTAAAAAAATATCGGTATCGCACTCAAAATCCAGTGTCCGCAAGGACGTGCCGGTTCGACCCCGGCCGCCGGTATAATATAGCAAAAAAGTCCTATTGGTTGGGGCTTTTTTGCTATATTTCTGTCATTTGTCGGGAATAATGGGATTTTTTATATCTTGAATTTACAATATAAGTGCACAATAAAAACTCATAAGATTTTTCTAGTAAAATAGGATTGAACAAACATCTTACGAAAGGAAATCTTATGAGCTACCATCATTTTACCATAGATGAACGAGAAAGTATTCTGATTTATCGTACTTAAAGGGATGACCTTTTCTCAAATAGCACGACTATTACATCGGCACCCCTCAAGTATTAGCCGTGAATTAAAACGTCATTCCAAACAAGGCAACTATAGTAGGGCACAAACAGCTTATCATCTCGCTAAATCGCATTGTGGGCGAAAAAGGAAATTAGAAATAGACACTGAACACAGTCAGATCGTCAAGCATCTTTTTCTTGAGTGTCAATGGTCGCCAGAAGAAATTGAGGGGCGATTACGTTTAGAACGAGAAAGACACGTCATTAGTTATCAAACCATTTATAGAGCTATCTATCGCGGTCACTTTGACGACACGCCTCTTTTACATGGTGCTCGTGGGGTTGTTCGCAAACTTCGTCACCATGGTAAAACACGCCATACAAAATCCCATGTGGAAAAGCGAGGAAAAATTCCTATTTCTCATACCATTCATGAGAGACCAATAGCAGCTAATGAACGCTCGAGAATAGGTGATTGGGAAGCCGATACTGTTGCTGGAAAGACTGGAAAAGCTTGCCTAGTAACACTCACTGATAGGCATTCCCGCTTCCTCAAAATTCAGAAAGTAGCTGTCAAGAAAAGTAAATTGGTTATAGAAGCCATGGTAAATATGTTAGCATCTCTACCAAAAGAAACAGTGACTCCTGATAGAGGTAAGGAATTCTCAGGATATCCTGAACTCACCGAGAAACTAAATGTCGAAGTCTATTTTCCTGATTCTCATGCTCCTTGACAACGAGGAACAAATGAGAATACAAATGGCTTATTGCGAGAGTATTTTCCAAAAGGAAGTGACTTAACAGAGGTAGAACACTTGATTATTCAGGAATGGGAAAATAAATTAAACAACAGACCACGAAAATGTCTAAACTGGAAAACACCTTATGAAGTTTTTTATGGGATAAATGTGCACTTAATTTGACAATTCGCTAAATAAAAAAAGCCAATTTCGATTGCTCGAAAATGGCTTTCCTGTAAAATGCGGTTTCTTATTTGAGACCGTATTTTCCAAACATTATATAAGATATTAGCAAATACCTTTTAAAATAAGGCTTTAACGGATTTTAATTTTAAAAATTTATATATATATTAAGTATTTATAAACGTGTACGGTACCAAAAAGGTACCAAAAATATTAAGTTTCGGAGCTTACAAAACAATGAAATTTCACTCAATTATGTTGGGCGTTTTTTATTGACTTTTTTTATACAAATGAGATAATTAAGTAAATACATAAAGGAGTTACATAAAATGGTAGTTGCAGAAAAAAATAGAGCGGTCACTTTTCAAGCTAATAAAGAATTAGTAAGTGAAGCTAAAGAGATTTTAAATAAAAAGAATTTAACATTGTCACATGCTTTAAGATTATTTTTACAAAATGTTGTCGTTACTAATGAAATTGATTTATTGAGCGAAGAAGAGCTGGAAAAAGAGATGTTATTTAAACAACTTCAAACAGAAATAAAGCAAAGTATTGATGATTATGAAGCTGGTGTAAACACTTATTCAGCTGAAGAGGTGAGAAAACGTCTTGGATTATAAAATAAGTTATTCTGCTGGTGCATTGGAAACATTGGTAGAAATAAAAGAATATATAATTAATAATTTCAAGTCAGAAACATCAGCGAAAAAAGTAGTTGATAATATTATGCAAAAAATAAGCGCTTTAGAGATTTTTCCTGAAGTAGGTTTTGATGTTGATGAAAGATTTGGAAAAACTTTGGATAAACGTCATAAAACTAGAGGTTTAACAATTGGGAAAGATTATATAGCTTTATATTTTGTTAATGATGAAAAAAAGGAAGTTGTCATTACCCATATTGTCTCAACTCGAAGCGATTATGTGAAATTATTCAAGTAGCAATCTAAAAGCCTTAGTAGTAACACTAAGGCTTTTAAGATGATTTTAGTTAGGAGCAAAATTAGTTCGGGTTCTTTAGAGGCTAAACCTCAAGGCAGTGCCAGACCTGTATCAGAAGATGATACCTTTGAGTAAGCTGTTACCAGTCACACAACCTTCTCCTAACTTAAAAAGCTAAGAACTCAATCGGGGATTTACCTAAGCAAAGCCAGGAGGCAGCACCTCTACCTAGTATTCATGAAGAGTACTCTTTGAATGAGTTGTTACCAACTCAAACTCAGTCTTAGCTCATTATCAATATATCATTTTAAATTCTTTTTAGTCAATTTTTTTATATAATTAATTTGCTCAATTGGAAGCATGGTCTTTTCAGATTTAATGAGTCTGTGATATATTCCAAAACGGGTGTCATCATTTGAAATATCTTCAATGAATTTCAAATAACCTCTGACATAGGTTTCTTCGTCCGTAGGTGCAATTCCAATTAGCATTTTTCCTTTATGTTCTTCAGATGTTTCATATCCAAATTGTGCATTATATCTTTCTAATTCTTTATCAGTAGCGTAAGCAAAATGGATATTATAATTTTTTAGTTCCTGTTTTATGCGATAAAGCTGTAATTCACTTTCGTAAAATTCCCTAAATTCTTTTGTTTCCCTAACAGCCTTATTGATATCATCCTGAACACCTGGTTCAATATCAACGTAATTATCGTAGTCTGTGTGAATAAAAGTCCACCATAATAAAAATAAGAGATTTTTTCCAGTGTATATTGGATCAATGCCACCTTTATCCTTTTTTGATAAGTCGTGATGAAAGTAATAAAAAGCTTTTTTATTTGTCATTTTATTTGCTCCTTGATTTTTTTAATTTATTCCATGATCTACTTGACAGCAAGTAACCTATGCTATTTTTATCTAATTTGTCGGTTGTCAGCTCTTCAGTCTGACAACTCGTCAAATTTAGTCTAAATCGCATAGCTTGCTATCAAGTAGCTTTCACGGCATAAAAGTGATACTAGCTATTTTTATCGACAAGATTTTTAACTTGTCTAATAACTGTTTTGGCTAATCCTATTGGACTTAAGCTGTTGACAAGTGAAAGTGTGTTTTGAAAAACGGGCTTTGGCATAAATTCTTTTGCTTTCTCTCTCCAAATAGTCATTTTTTTGTTTAATAAGGTTATTTGACTATCTAAATTTTCAATTTTGTTTTTTAACTGCCTATTTTCCTGTTTTAATATTAGATTCTCATCACTTGTATTACGATAAGACAATAAACTTCTTGATAATTGATTGTTCTCTGACTGAAGTTTAGTTAATTTATGTTTTAATCTAGAGTTGTCTAACATATTTTTCTTTGCAGTTTGATAAAGTTTTTCAAATGTCACTTTATCTATTTTCAATTTACCATCAAATGTTCGTTTGATTAGATTATTTTTTTGTAGATTATCAATGTTAAAGTTATCAAGTTCAGTTAAGTCTATTTTTAAATCTGAAAGCTCCTTGATTTCTTTTTCGTATTTTTCAATGGTTCCGACAGTTTCACATTCTTTGTTTTCAAGTTCTGAAAGAGTTTGTTTTTTATTATCGATATCATTTTGTAGCTTATTTAATTGACTTTTAGCATTGCCAATTTCGCTGTTTTTCTTATCAATGGCTTTGTCAGCCATTTTTAGTATTTTTTGTTTTTCTTTAAATTCTTCCGTTTTTAGATGCTTTTTCTTACTATCTGCCTCACCTCGTTGTAAATGATACCCCTGTTTATTAAGGTATTTAGGTAGTTCATCTTGAATTTCCCTTAATTTTTCTCGGTTTCCAAAAAGTGCTTTGGAGCTTAATTTACCATCTTTCATTGGTACAATTCCCAAATGCATGTGTGGTGTACTTTCATCAAGATGTACACTAGCATAGGCAATGTTAGCTTCTCCATATTTTTCAGCAAAGTAGTTTTTAGCACTCTCAAAGAATTCTTTAGTTTGTTCTTGGTTTAGCGACTCAAAAAATGTTTTATCTGATGTAATAACCCATTCGTTACATAGTACAGCATCTTTGCGAATTCCACGACTAGATATGCGATTTTCATTAATATGCTCCTTTATTTGTTTATGGTAAGTTTGATTTTTATTGCGATTGGTTAGTTCATAGTTAAGGTGAGAACGACTTGGATCTATATCTTTGTTAGAGTGATTTTTAAAAACACGTTCATTATGATTATAAATACCACTTAATTGACTAGATTTGTATTTTTCCATTCTAGCTACAATATAACTCATATTTCAAAGCTCCTTTCTCGGCTCAAAAGGTCGCCGAGGTGGTGGCGGAAATTGCCACCACGAATAAGCAACCACACAATTAGTTTCCTCTTAAGAGGTCGGCACTACTTCCATGTAAAGTGTAACGCACTACGCTTTACTTCGTAAAAGTGCGTTCTCCGAAGGGTCTTGCAGACGGCTGGTCGCTCCAAAAATAGTAGCGACATCGGAACAACTCTCGAGCCACAAGAGGAGTTCCGACTATACTCGCCGAAGCGAGTAGGGGCACTTAATAAGTGCCAAGGTCGGACGGCTTCGCATTGTCCGACAATTCCCTTTAAAAAAGAATGAAGCCAATCACTATTAGAAAGCTAAGCACTATCGTAGTGATAACAATAAGCAAGATATTCCTCTGTCGCTCTAAACTCCTAATGTAATCTAGTAAATCGTATCTTTCTTGAATAAGGTTATTACGATTTTCAAGTGATGACATTAACTTATCAGCTAACTTATCTATCCTAATTTGCATATCTTGCTTTTCCTGTTTGTTCGTTTCCTTGAGTTTATTTAATTCATGCTCCAATTTTATGACATCATTTTCAAAAGCATAATCTTCCAATATCTTAATGCCTATTAAATCAAGGTTTTCAACCTTTTGGTTGTCTCTGTACAAGTGACCTTTTAATCTTTCTTTGTATTTTGGGGAGCGCATTTTTTTATAAATAGCCTGACTAGTAACTCCTTTACTATCGGCATAGTCTTTTATCCTCATTTTTAACCTCTCAAAGTCTTGGTATTATTGGGTTTTCAACCAAAAGGTTAAAAGCTATTTTTGTCTATCCGACCACCATAATAAGCAAGCTGTTTTTCCAGTTTTGGTCTTTCATGTTTTAACAAATCTTTCATCAAACCTAGGTAGTCAATATCTGATGTTTGATAAGTCTCTAAGATTTTTTTGTATTTTGTTCTTGTGTTTCTGTGCAATAGTTTCCAAATATTTTTATCACGTGTAAGAGCTACAAGATAAATTTGAGTTTCAACAGGTAAACCTTCAAATTTGAATGGTTTAAAAATAATAGTATTGATAACCTCGAATATCTCCTCAACTGAACGGCTTCTTAATTGAAATTCCAAGCGCCACCAGTGCTTAAATTGACTTGCAAAATCTTTATCTCTATCAGTACCATTTTGGAATTGTTCCCTTTTCTTGTTATATAGCCTAACTTGTTTTTCAGAACGTGGAGCACCTAGATATTTTGTTTCTAACGTTCCAGTACTAGAACGGAATTCCTTTGTTGCAGTTGGTCTGCCCTTTTTTTCGAGAACGAACTCACTACAATCAACCTCAAATAGATCAAAAGCTAAATCAGCACGTGATATTGAAATGTCTTCAAGAAATGGTATAATAGTATCTATAATTTCACTATCAACTAAGCGGAGTTTATTGGGATTAAACTCTAAGCGAAATGGACGAGCCTTACGGTCTTGTCCTTTTTGTTTGTCATAATTCAGATGGAGCACAACGTGGGCTCCATCCCCAGTGGTGGCTCGAAACATATCGGTCATAGCAGTTTGAACAGTAATAGCTAAATGCGTTTCTATGAGTTGTTTCATAGCTAAATATTTTTTAGATTTGATATAGGCTGTCATTGTGATATTGTCTAGGCTGACTTTTATATCCAAAAAGAACTCCTTTCTTTGACGGTCGCCTATCGGCGCCGATTTTTTTGTCTGCGCAAAGGCTTACGTAAAATGACATTCTCGGGGGAGCAACCCCGAGCCGACTTCGTCGAACCATTTTCATTTTTCTCCAGCCAAACTTGCCAAAAAACGGGTGTAGTGGATGCACATCAGATGTGCACATAGCGGGCTGTTAGAGGGCGCCCTGTTATAAAATTTTCGGACCCTCCAAAAACTTGACCTCAAAATTCCGTTTTCATAATATTTTCATAGTTGTTTTCATAAAATTTTAGACTAGAAATTTTGTAAATCTGAGACAGTTTTTGTGAAAAAATCTTCTGGTTCAATCATTAAAACTTTTGCTGCTTTTTCGATTTGCTCTTGAGGAGGAATTTTTAAATTTCGTTTATAAGCGAAAAAATTATCTTTTGCTCTTTTTACTTCCCCTAAATCATCAGAAGTATCCGAAAACATCAATTGGTTAAATTCAAACCAACGTAGACCTGATTGCTCACGAAAGATTTTAAGGTTTCTCCAAAAACGACGTTCAGTGTCTAGTTGATTTAGCTGATGATAAAGTTGAATTCTTTCTGTTTTACGATATTCTGGTGGAAGAAATATCGTTACCTCACCAGGTGTTAGACCAGGGATAATATTTGTATCTGTAACAGCTAGAGGCAATTTAAGTGAATTATCAATATCATTTAAAATTTTCAATACAAACTGACTAAATATTAGTCTATTGTCAAGTTTGTACCTCATTAATCTAGGCTGTAGAAACTCAAACATATCTGAAGAATTAGTAAACCAATTCAGTAGTGTTTGATAATCAATGTCTTTGCTAGAATGTTCTTCGTAGTCAATTTTGAAGCTTTCTAAGCGCTTTTTAACAAGTAGGTTGTTTTCTTCATCATTGCCAAAATAGATCTTCATCATTTCACACCTCGTTAATGTAAGTTCTATAGGGAAGACTATACCCATAAAAAACATCCTCCCTTTCACGTTCAATTAGATTGAATTCTTCTAAACGGCGCATAATTTTTATCATTGTTTCTTTACTGCACGAAAACATTTTTGTGAGTTCTTTTATGGTGTAACTTAGATAAACACTACCATCAGTATCTATCCAACCTTTTTCAGCAGCTTCGATTTGTTTATCTTTTAAGACTGAGTACACAAAAATGTCATTAAATGACAATTCACTATAAAATTCATCTTGAAAGAGAATTTTAGGAATTAAAAAGTTTTCACTATCGTAGTCCATAATATTCTTACCTCTCAAATTGTTGTAGCCATTGAGCGACTCTATGTTTATCGTATAAAGTTACTCCGTCAATAACCATATGGGGCATACCTTCTTTTTGCCATTTTGCAATAGTAGTCGTTGAAACATCTAGCCAACGACATAGACCTGACATACGAACCATTGGTTTATAAAGTTCCTTATCCTCAAGTGCTTTTTCAATGGCGGTTTGTAGCATGTTATCATAGCGAGCCAGTAGCTCTTTTTCTTTTCGTTTAGGTAATTGTAAAATGAATTCTTCTGGCATCTTATTTTTCCTTTCATTGTTTTATAAGCTCCGAAAAAATAATTCTTTTTGAATTATTTACGATAATTATAAATTCTTTTTGCATATAAGTCAACAAAAAATATCCTTTTTGAATTATTTGTGCTAAAATATACGAAAAATAGATTTAGAAAGAGGGAATTATGAAGAATAATATTGAAAAGCTGATTAAAGAAAGTCAAAAAAAATTAACAACGATTAGTGAGGAAACTGGGATTGCTTATCCAACTTTGTCGGGATATAATCAAGGGATAAGAACACCGAAAAAGAAAAATGCCCAAATACTTGCAGACTACTTTGGGGTATCTGTTCCGTATTTGCTTGGTTTGGATGATAATCCAGTTTTAAAAAATCCTAGTGAGGATAGTTTTGTTAAATTGTTTGTTAAGTTTTTAAAGGACGGTTCTGTTGCAAGTAAAAAAATTGATGACTTAACCCCTTTTAAAGATGATGTTGCTGGTTTACTTGCTGATATTAGTGGAACAGGAATTTTAGAAAGTCATATTGATTTTTTGATAAAAGAAAAAGGCTATCACCCAGTTATTGTGAAAGCCTATAAGCAATTTTTAAAAGAGCAATCTGAAACAATATTTCCATATCTATTAAATAAAAGTGGTGATAAAAACTCACCTTATCATTACGTTTGGGAAGAGTGGGAAAAGTCCGAAGAGTATAAAGCCATGCAGAAATCTAGACAAAAGAAAGACTAATATGTAATTTCATTGTTTTATAAGCTCCGAAACCTTAGAAACGGAGAAATTACAATGTCTATTATTAAGTACAAGGCTAAAAAATCTAAAACAGGCTATCTTTACAAGGTTAGAATTTACCGAGTGATTGACGGAAAACGTCATGATTATTTTAAAAGCGGTTTTAAAACACGTAGAGAAGCAAAAGAACATGAAGCCATGATTTATCATAAAAAGTCAACTGGAGAGCTCTCAGAGCTTCTCAGAGCCCCTGAGAGACGTTTTGAGGGAGTTTTTGAAGAATGGTTTAGAACATATCAAGATACTGTAGAGAGGACGACAAGCGTTCGTACTGATGATATTTTTAGGCTCCATATTTTACCAACACTAGGAAATATTGCAATTTCAAAAATAACTCCTTGGCAATGCCAGGAGTTTATTACGGAGAAAGGAAAGACCTTTAGAAATATTAAGCAAATAAAATCTTATGCTAGTCAAGTTTTTTCCTTTGCGGTTAAAATGAAATTGATTGCTGAGAACCCTATGAGAGACGTTACTTTACCTAAAAGAGAGCAAAAACAGTCTGATAATTTTTTCAATGTTGATGAATTACACGAATTTTTAGCTATTGTAAAGGCGGAAGAACCTTATAAGAACTATGCTTTATTTAGATTATTAGCTTATAGCGGTTTAAGGAAAGGCGAGCTTTATTCTTTAAGGTGGTCTGATATGAATTTTGATAAACAGATATTATCTGTCACCAAAAATTTAGGGCGGATAAAAGGAAAAGCAGTTGAAAAAAGTACTAAAAATAGATTTTCAGTGCGTCAAATTCCTTTAGACGCTGAAACAACAGCAATTTTGAGAGAATGGAAACAGCAAAGTAAAAAAGAAAAAGGGCAACTTTCAGTTACTCCATTAATTGATAATGATTATATGTTTACGTTTGTTGATAGAGACGGAAAAATACAGCCTTTGTATCAAGATTATATCAACAGCATATTGAAGCGTATTATCAATAAACATAATTTAAAGAAAATCACACCTCATGGGTTTAGGCATACTCATGCAACCTTAATGATAGAAGTAGGAGTAGACCCAGTTAATGCTGCCAAGCGGTTAGGTCATGCTAGTAGTCAAATGACATTAGATACCTACAGCCATGCTACAGAGGCAGGGGGAGAACAGACGATAAAAAAATTTGCTGATTATCTCAAAAAGTCAAATAATTAATTTTCCAAGACGGTACCAAAAACGGTACTAAAAATAAAAAAAGCCAATTCCGACTTCTCGAAAATGGCTTAATATCAACGTTTTCAGATGATAAATGCGGTTTCTTATTTGAGACCGTATTTTTTGTTGAAGCGATCCACACGACCGTCTGCTTGTGTGAATTTTTGGCGTCCAGTGTAGAATGGGTGAGAATCTGATGAGATTTCCACACGTACAAGTGGATAAGTAGCGCCTTCAAATTCTACAGTTTCGTTAGAAGATTTTGTAGAACCGCTAAGGAATTTGTAACCAGTAGTTGTGTCCATGAACACAACTGGACGGTATTCTGGATGGATGTTTTGTTTCATTGTTAAAAGATTTCCTTTCTGCCATGGTGCTTTTTTGACGCACCATAGTTATTTTAACTTCTATAGTTTATCAAATAATGCGATATTTGACAAGACTTTTAGACAAATTAATTGAATTAAAATCAACTTGTCTAAAAGTCAAGCCTATCAAGAGATAGCTTAGTCTTTTGATGTTAGTAAGTCTTTGATTTCTTGGTAGATTTCGTCGTTTTCTTCAAGGCTATAAGAATTAGCTCCGCTGGCTAATGGGTGTCCGCCTCCGTCATGACGTTTAGCAATTTCATTGATAACCTGTGATTTACTACGGAGGCGCACACGATAATGTTTATCAGTTTGTTCGACAAAAATTGCCCATGATTGGATACAATCGATTTTTCCAGGAGTTCCAACGATGGCAGATGTTTCAGCATCTGTTACGTTGAATTTTTTCATGATATCCTGTGTCAATACCACACGAGCAGCGCCATTTTCATCAACTTCAAGATTGTCAAAAACGTATCCTTGAAGTTTAGCAATTTTAAATGAAAATGAGTCCATTTGGCGAGCTAGTGTTGAAAAATCAAAATCATATTCGCGTAGTTTGCTCGCAATTGAGAGGGTTTTGCTCGTTGTTGCAGGATAAAGGAAACGTCCAGTATCACCGACAATACCACAATAAAGCAGGCGAGCTGCCTCATTTGATAAAGCTAGACTAGTTGAAAGGGCAAAATCGGTGATGATTTCGCTAGCGCTAGAAGTAGTTGTATCAACATAAAGCAAATCACCGTAAGCATCGTCATTAGGGTGATGGTCGATTTTAATCAGAAAGTCACCTTTTGTATAGCGGTCATCGTCAACACGTGGCGTGTTTGCAGTATCGGTAACAATAACTAAAGCGCCTTGGTAATCATCATCAGAGACAGTATCCATTTTTGTTAACCAAGTAAGTGTTGGCTCGTCTTTCCCAGTCGCCAAGACTTTTTTTTCTGGAAAATTATGTCTGATAATATCACGAAGCCCGACTTGGCTACCGAGAGCATCAGGGTCGGGACGTTGATGACGGTGGATAATAATGGTATCGTAAGCTTTTATTTTTTCTAAAATTTCTTCAAAAGTGTTGTTCATGTTTATTCTCCAATATCATATCAATATGTGGAATACTGTTCTCTAGGTATTCATCAGAAATTGTCTCAAATTCAACAGAAGTGTAAGATGTTTGTAAGTAAGCACGAATTTCAGTATTTTCCATAAAAACAAAGAAAATGAATTAAAAATTTTATACCGCTTACCATGACATTTTTCTGATTTTCATTATACCACAGAAAAAAGAGAATTTATTTTAGGATGCTTAATTTGATAGATACTTTTGTCAATTTCTACAAAAAATGTTCAAATCTACCTCTAAATCAGCTTTTTGAGTAGGTGTTGCAAATAAGCAAAATCAAAAATTATCAGAAAAGAAAGCGCGCACAAAAACGTGTAAGTATTGAAATAAAAATAGGAATATGCTATAATCATGTCTTGTAAGGGTTATCATATGATAATTCGAAAAAAACAAATAAAAAGGAGAACCATAATATGGCTTCAAAAGATTTTCACATTGTTGCAGAAACAGGAATTCACGCACGTCCAGCTACTTTGCTTGTTCAAACAGCTAGCAAATTTGCTTCAGACATCACTCTTGATTACAAAGGTAAAGCTGTAAACCTTAAATCTATCATGGGTGTTATGAGCCTTGGTGTTGGTCAAGGTGCTGACGTTACTATCTCTGCTGAAGGTGCAGATGCAGATGACGCACTTGCAGCAATCGAAGAAACAATGACTAAAGAAGGATTGGCTTAATAAAATGACAGAAATGCTTAAAGGAATTGCCGCATCTGATGGTGTTGCTGTTGCTAAAGCGTATCTACTCGTTCAACCGGATTTGTCATTTGAAACTGTTACAGTTGAAGATACAAGTGCAGAAGAAGCTCGCCTAGATGCCGCATTAAAAGCATCACAAGACGAGCTTTCTGTTATTCGTGAGAAAGCAGTAGAAACACTAGGTGAAGAAGCAGCTGCCGTGTTTGATGCACATTTGATGGTTCTTGCTGACCCAGAAATGATCAGTCAAATTAAAGAAACTATCCGTGCAAAACAAACGAATGCAGAAGCAGGCCTTAAAGAAGTGACTGACATGTTCATCACTATCTTTGAGGGAATGGAAGATAACCCGTACATGCAAGAGCGTGCAGCGGATATCCGCGACGTTTCAAAACGTGTATTGGCACACCTTATCGGTGCTAAACTTCCAAATCCTGCAACAATTGATGAAGAATCAATTGTTATTGCACATGACTTGACGCCATCTGATACTGCTCAATTAAACAAACAATTTGTAAAAGCCTTTGTTACTAACATTGGTGGACGTACAAGTCATTCAGCTATCATGGCACGTACTCTTGAAATCGCTGCTGTTCTTGGAACAAACGATATCACAAGTCGCGTTAAAGATGGCGACATTGTAGCAGTAAATGGTATCACAGGGGATGTGATTATCAATCCAACAGAAGAAGAAATTGCTGAATTTAAAGCAGCTGGTGAAGCATATGCTAAACAAAAAGCTGAATGGGCTCTTCTTAAAGATGCCGAAACAGTAACAGCTGATGGTAAACACTTCGAATTGGCAGCCAACATCGGAACACCTAAAGACGTTGAAGGTGTTAATGCTAATGGTGCAGAAGCAGTTGGTCTTTATCGTACTGAATTCTTATATATGGATTCACAAGATTTCCCAACTGAAGATGAACAATATGAAGCATACAAGGCTGTTCTTGAGGGCATGAATGGTAAACCGGTTGTGGTTCGTACTATGGATATCGGTGGGGATAAAGAACTTCCATACTTTGACCTTCCAAAAGAAATGAACCCGTTCCTTGGATTCCGTGCACTTCGTATTTCTATCTCAGAAACAGGAAATGCAATGTTCCGTACACAAATTCGTGCACTTCTTCGTGCATCTGTTCACGGACAACTTCGTATTATGTTCCCAATGGTTGCACTTCTTAAAGAATTCCGTGCTGCTAAAGCAATCTTTGATGAAGAAAAAGCTAACCTTAAAGCTGAAGGTGTTGCAGTGGCAGATGATATCCAAGTAGGTATCATGATTGAAATCCCAGCAGCAGCTATGCTTGCTGACCAATTTGCAAAAGAAGTTGACTTCTTCTCAATTGGTACAAACGACCTTATTCAATACACTATGGCCGCTGACCGTATGAACGAACAAGTTTCATACCTTTACCAACCATATAACCCATCTATCCTTCGTTTGATTAATAATGTTATCAAAGCAGCACACGCTGAAGGTAAATGGGCTGGTATGTGTGGTGAAATGGCTGGTGACCAGAAAGCTGTTCCGCTTCTTGTCGGAATGGGACTTGATGAGTTCTCTATGTCAGCTACATCAATTCTTCGTACACGTAGCCTTATGAAGAAACTTGATACAGCTAAAATGCAAGAATATGCAAATCGCGCTCTTACAGAATGCTCAACGATGGAAGAAGTTCTTGAGCTTAGCAAAGAGTATGTTGATTTTGATTAATTGTGGTTAATATTATCAGAAAGGGTTTGGACTATTTTGTCCGAACTCTTTTTTGATTTTTCGGATAGATGTGTAGAGGTTTTTCTGCCGTTTTAGCTTAGCCAATAACTGAAAAATCAACTTTTGTCGGAACTGCTGATTTTTAAAGGTTTATGAATAGAATGTTTACTGGAGAATTTATTTTTTAAAACAAACTCCTTGACTTGGAGTGTACTCTAAGTTGTATAATACAGATGAAATTCGTATTTTACCACAAAAAGCTTTATTCAATAAATTTATTATTATGAAAATTTGATATTGCAAAGATTTTGTCTTAATTTTCTGAATTTTTTCGTGTTAAAATATTGAAAAAAGCAGAAAAAGTGATAAAATGGAGTTATCACATTTAAAAGGAGATATAGCTTGACTAAACAATATAAAAACTATGTCAATGGAGAGTGGAAACTTTCTAAAGAAGAAATTAAAATTTATGCTCCTGCCACAGGTGAAGAACTCGGTTCTGTACCTGCAATGAGCCAAGAAGAAGTTGACTATGTTTACGCTTCTGCAAAAGCTGCTCAAAAAGAATGGCGTGCGCTTTCATACGTAGAACGTGCAGCTTACCTTCATAAAGCAGCTGATATTTTAGTGCGTGATGCTGAAAAAATCGGTGCTGTACTTTCAAAAGAAATCGCTAAAGGTTACAAATCAGCAGTGGGTGAAGTTATCCGTACAGCTGAAATCATTAATTATGCCGCTGAAGAAGGTGTCCGTCTTGAAGGTGAAGTTCTTGAAGGTGGAAGCTTTGAAGCAGCAAGTAAGAAAAAGATCGCTATTGTTCGTCGCGAACCAGTAGGATTGGTACTCGCTATCTCACCATTTAACTATCCAATTAACCTTGCAGGTTCTAAGATTGCTCCTGCCCTTATTTCAGGGAACGTTGTTGCCCTTAAACCACCTACGCAAGGTTCTATTTCAGGTCTTCTTTTGGCTGAAGCATTTGCTGAAGCTGGACTTCCAGCTGGTGTATTTAACACAATTACAGGACGTGGTTCAGTAATCGGTGACTACATCGTTGAACATGAAGCTGTTAACTACATCAACTTCACAGGTTCTACACCAGTAGGTGAACACATTGGTAAATTGGCTGGTATGCGTCCAATTATGCTTGAACTTGGTGGGAAAGACTCAGCTATCGTTCTTGAAGATGCAGACCTTGATTTGGCTGCTAAAAACATCGTTGCTGGTGCTTACGGTTACTCAGGTCAACGTTGTACAGCCGTTAAACGTGTCCTTGTTATGGATAGCGTTGCAGATAAATTGGTTGACAAAGTTTCAGAACTTGTTAAAGATTTGACTGTTGGTATGCCTGAAGATGATGCTGATATTACTCCGCTTATCGATACAAAAGCAGCTGACTACGTTGAAGGTCTTATCAAAGACGCTCAAGATAAGGGTGCTAAAGAAGTTATTTCATTCAAACGTGAAGGTAATCTTATTAGTCCAGTATTGTTTGACAATGTAACAACTGATATGCGTTTGGCTTGGGAAGAACCATTTGGCCCAGTCCTTCCAGTTATCCGTGTTAATTCAGTAGAAGAAGCTGTCGAAATTTCAAATAAATCTGAATACGGTCTTCAAGCAGCAGTATTTACAAATAACTTCCCATTAGCATTCAAGATTGCTGAACAACTTGAAGTGGGTACTGTTCACATCAACAACAAAACACAACGTGGTACAGATAACTTCCCATTCCTTGGTGCTAAGAAATCTGGTGCTGGAACACAAGGTGTGAAATACTCTATTGAAGCAATGACTACTGTTAAATCTACAGTATTTGATATTGCAAAATAATTTTTGATGAAGGTTAGAACGGCTCTGTTCTGACTTTTTTTAGTTTAGAAATATGGTTACAAATTGTGTTCTTCATGAAAATTTTTATAAATTTTTCTTTTTTGCAATGGTTTTACACTTTTAGTTATGAAAGCGTATGCAATTGTGATAAAATAAGGGTAGCCATACAATAGGAGGTAGAAAATGGTAACACGTAATCAATTTTCAACTTTGGAAATGCGCAAAGCAAGTCCATATTTTTCTGCATTAAAAACTATTGTCGAAACAGCATTTTATGAGAATCAGGTCATTTCAATTAAGACTTTAGAAGAGGCTTATCAATTGGCATCGAATGCTGCTGGAACAGTGATTCTGGACATGCCTGTCATTCACACAAAAGAACTTGGCTTGCCGTCCTATGCTCGAGTTTTATTGACAAATTCGGGAGCTGTGGTTGGTAGAACAGCTAAGGCACGTCGTATTTATGGCTTGGATTCAGATGAAGATGAGCGCTTGTTATCCATTGTGCGAAGTGCGGTTTATCAAGCCCATAGTCGCAAATTCTATAAAGCAGATGCTATTGTTGGTTTGGATGAAGAGTTTATGGTACGTGCACATTTGATGGTGCCTGAGGAAGAAATCAACAATCTCTATTCATGGTTGCTTAATTTTCAGATTTTAGATGAAGAATTTAAAAATCGTTTAAAAGTTTCTAAACGGTATGATGAAGATGATATTTTTGTCTTTTTTGATCCTAAATGGTCTCATCCAGATTATCCAGATGGTTTAGCTTATTTTGACACGAATCACAATTGTGTGGCTATTTTAGGTTTGAATTATTTTGGAGAATTGAAAAAAGCGACATTAACGTTGGCTTGGGGAACAGCTGCACGCAATGGCTATGTTTCTTGCCACGGTGGTTTGAAAATTTTCCAAGGAAAAGAGGAAAAAAATGATTATGTTGCCTCTTTCTTTGGCTTATCTGGTTCAGGAAAATCAACGTTGACTCATGCTAAGCATAATGGAAAATACGATATCAAAGTGTTGCATGATGATGCCTTTATTATTTCTGAAAAAGATGGCTCATCCATTGCGCTAGAACCGTCTTATTTTGATAAGACCAACGATTATCCAACGGGACACCCAGAGCAAGACTTTTTCGTGACTGTTCAAAATTGTGGTGTGACGCTGGATGATAATGGTCGTCAAAAATTGATGACCGAGGATATTCGTAATGGGAACGGACGTACCGTAAAATCACGTTTTGCAACGCCAAATCGTGTTGACCATATTGAGGAGCCAATTAATGCTATTTTTTGGATTATGAAAGACGATTCATTGCCACCTTTAATCAAAATTAATGATTCACTCATGGCAGCGACAATGGGTTGTACATTGATGACAAAACGTTCAAGCGCTGAAAATATTGAAGGTAGCAAGCAATCATTGGTTATTGAACCATTTGCAAATCCATTTAGGGTTTATCCTTTGGTCGAAGATTATCAAAAATTCCGTTCATTATTTGCTAGTGGTGTTGACTGTTATATCATTAATACGGGATTTTACATGGGAAATGGTATTCCAAAAGAAGTTTCTTTAGATATCATTGAAAAAATTGTTGATGGCAATGTCGATTTTAAAGCTTTTGGCCCCATTGAAGGCTTTGAATATTTGGCATTAGAGGACTATCCTGTCCACCGTTTTGATGCTAAATATAAACAATTGATTCGTTCGCGGATGCAAATTCGTTTGAATTTTCTATTGTCTTTTAATCAAAACAATCCTAAACTAGCTCTGCCTGTTGAAGCTATCTCACGTTTGGAACGAGTTATTAACAATTTAAAATAAGGTCATATTCTTACAAAAACTATTTCTTCGATGAAAAAGTATCCCTAGCGGGTACTTTTTTTGATATTTATTCAATAAAAATACAATATTTATCTAATGGTTATAAACTAGGTAATTCTTATCATTTATCACATTATTTGTCAATAAATCTGACTATAAACATTTCATACATACACCTATAACTATAAAACGTGATAAAAATAAAAGAATTTTCAGAAAGATATTATTTTTTTAATAAACTTGTGTTTTAATATTTTTTATATTGACGAGCCGTCAATATAAAATAACCATTTTGGGAGGTTTATTATGGATAAGAGAGAGATTCTCTTTTAGAAAGTACAAGGTCGGACTAGTTTCAGTCCTTGTGGGAGCTGTCAAAAGTAGCAGGATTAAGTCAAACAGACTCTGCTTCTAATATTGAGCAAGTGGTGTTGAAAGCATGGCGACAGCTAATGCAACAGCAGCTTCTAAAGTACAGGAGACAGTATCAGAAGAAGCTCTTGATATTCCAAAAGAAGAAACTCTCATTCCTTTCCTGAAGAGATCATCAAACCAGAAACACCACCGAAAGTGGAACCGCAGGTCAGTGAAAACGAGAAAGGAGGAGAGGTAGCTGCCCTAGGGGTCGTAACCGTTCATAAAGAAGTTAAAGCTTCAACTCCTGCTAAACCTTTGGCAAGTTCAAAAGCAACCGACGAGCTCCCTCAAACATCAAGCGTTACACAAAATTATCTTCTTGCTCTCGGTTTTGCTTTAGTGACACTAACAGCAGGCATTTGGAAACGAAGAAAAGTCTCTAAAGACTAATAAATTTAAGTTTAGTCATCCCTTCCTCTAACAAAAAAAGCACATCTGAAAGAGAACATTCTCAATCGGGTGTGCTTTTTGAGTGTATTGAAGGCTTATTTTTTCAAATGAAGTCCTTGATTTTTAAGATAAACTTCTGAGACTTGAGCGTATTTTTTTAGTTTTTTCAATTCTTCTTTGTGCGTAATGAAAGTAATAACAACGCCAGCTTTTCCCATACGTCCAGTTCTTCCTGCACGATGAGTATAGACTTCTTTATCACGAGCGAGGTCAAAATTGATAACGTATTCGAGATTTTCAATATCAATCCCACGGGCAACTAAATCAGTTGCCAACAGTAGTGAAATGTCATGATTTTTGAATTTTTCAAGAATGACTTTACGGAATTTGACATTAATATCAGAAGCCAAAGAAACAGCAGAAACACGATTAAATTGAAGACGTTCTTCAGTAGCTCCTAAATCTGAAAGACTGTTGAAAAAGACCAAGCCACGGAATTCTGGAATATTTGAAAATTTGCGGAGTAATTCAAGGCGGTCACGTTTATCGACGGTAATGTAATAATGAGCGATTTGTTCCAGCTTTTGGTCAGACAAATCAATCGTCAACGTATTTTCAGCGAGTGCGTCAGCGTCAACTTTATTAGTTGCACTCATGTAAACCATTTGGTGGTCACGTGGAACACGGTTGATGATATTTTCAACAAAATGATATTGAGAGTCACCTAGTAATTCATCAAATTCATCCAAAACGATTGTGTCAACGTTCATCATTTTGATTTTTTTGAGCTTGACTAACTCGAAAACACGCCCAGGTGTTCCGATAAGAATTTCTGGACCTTTTTTCAAACGTTCGATTTGACGTTTTTGACTAGAACCAGAAATGAATAGCTGTGCTGTAAGATTTAGAGGCTCAGCCCATGTTTTAGTTACCTCAAAAATTTGCCCTGCTAGTTCGGTATTTGGTGCTAAAATCAATAATTGTTGTGATTTTTTGGGTGTCACATTTAAAAGTGTTGGAAAAAGATAAGCTAGTGTCTTACCTGTACCAGTTGGGCTGACACCAAGGACATTATCACCTTGTGAAATAGGCTCGAAAATTTGTTTTTGAATAGCTGTTAGCTCGCTAAATTTCAGATTAGCTAACTGCTCTCGCCAGACTTGTGGAAATTGTGAAATCATAAGTTTCCTTTTCTATGTTTGTAATCTTCACCTATTATAACATAGAAAGGGAATCTTTTTTTATTTCGTGAATAAGTAAGAGTTTTCAGCATTTAAAAAATGGTAAAAATGTAGTAGAATAGATAGGAAATATTTTTGATTTGGAGTAATAAATGCGTAAAAAACCTATTATTATTGGTGTGACTGGTGGCTCTGGTGGTGGAAAAACCAGTGTTTCAAAGGCTATTTTGGCGAATTTTAAAGACCAAAAGATTGCGATGATTCAACATGATTCTTACTATAAAGACCAAAGTCATCTGACATTTGAAGAACGCGTGTCAACCAATTATGACCACCCACTTGCTTTTGATACGGATTTGATGATTGAACACATCAATGAACTCATTGCAGGACGTCCTGTTGACATTCCAATTTATGATTACACACAACATACGCGTAGCGAAAAAACATATCGCCAAGAACCACAAGATGTTTTTATTGTCGAAGGAATCTTGGTTCTTGAAGATAAACGCCTCCGTGATTTGATGGATATTAAATTATTTGTTGACACTGATGACGATATCCGTATTATTCGCCGTATCAAACGTGATATGGAAGAACGTGGACGTAGTCTTGACAGCGTTATTGACCAATACACATCAGTTGTTAAGCCAATGTACCACCAATTCATCGAACCAACAAAACGCTATGCAGACATTATCATCCCAGAAGGAGCATCAAACGTTGTCGCTATCGACCTTATCAACACTAAAATCGCAACTATTTTAGAATGATTTGTAGTGAATAGAGAATCTAGCCACCAAACTAAGCTTGGTGGCTTTTTATAACCAATCAACAGAAAGATCTTCTTTTTCAGCTAAATTATCAACTATTTTGTAAAAAAACCAGAAAGTATTCAGAAAATTTATTTTATTTGGATTATTCTGTTGACTTTTATTCTAGAAAAGAGTATTATGTAAAAAAACGAAAAACATCGAAGGGAATTAAGTCAATGACATTCGCAAATATGACAGTCTTGCTATTGCGTAATGAGGGCTAGTGCATGAAAGCATTAGTCCTGTTTGGCTTACCAAGCGGGATAAAAAACATCTCGCTTGTCCGTGAGATGTTTTTATTTTTATCTTAATGATTTTGTTAATAATTAGAAAGAGGTTATTATGCGTAAAGTTGAATTCCTTGATACTACTCTTCGTGATGGCGAACAAACACCAGGTATTAATTTTTCAATCAAAGAAAAAGTAGCAATTGCCAAACAGCTTGAAAAATGGGGTATTGCTTCAATTGAAGCTGGTTTTCCAGCAGCTAGTCCTGATTCATTTGAAGCGGTTCGTCAAATTTCAGCAGCAATGACAACAACTGCGGTGTCAGGTTTAGCACGTTCTGTGAAATCAGATATTGATGCTTGTTATGAAGCATTGAAAGATGCTAAATACCCACAATGTCACGTGTTCATTGCAACAAGTCCTATTCATCGTGAATATAAATTGAAAAAAACAAAAGAAGAAATTCTTGATATTATCAAAGAACATGTAACTTATGCACGTAGTAAATTTGATGTGGTCGAATTTTCTCCAGAAGATGCAACTCGTACAGAACTTGATTATCTTCTCCAAGTTGTTCAGACAGCGGTTGATGCTGGTGCAACTTACATCAATATTCCTGATACGGTTGGTTTCACAACGCCAGAGGAATATGGTAACATCTTCAAATATTTGATTGAAAATACAAAATCAGACCGCGAGATTATCTTCAGTCCACATTGTCATGATGACCTTGGAATGGCGACAGCCAACACTTTAGCAGCTATCAAAAATGGTGCTGGACGCGTTGAAGGGACAGTCAATGGTATTGGTGAACGTGCTGGAAATGTGGCACTTGAAGAGATTGCAGTAGCTCTTAATATCCGTGAAGATTATTATCAAGCGACATCTGATATTGTCCTTAACGAAACGGTCAATACGTCTGAATTGATTTCACGCTTCTCAGGAATTTCAATTCCTAAGAACAAAGCTGTGGTTGGCGGAAATGCCTTCTCACATGAATCTGGTATTCACCAAGATGGTGTGCTTAAAAATCCACTCACTTATGAAATTATCACGCCAGAGCTTGTCGGAGTCAAACACAACTCGCTTCCGCTTGGTAAACTTTCAGGTCGTCATGCTTTCGTTGAAAAATTGAAAGAACTCGAACTTGCTTTCGAAGAATCAGAAATTGCAACGCTATTTGGCAAATTTAAAAAATTGGCTGATAAGAAACATGAAATTACAGATGCTGATATCAGAGCTTTGGTTGCTGGAACAGCAATTGAAAATCCAGAAGGCTTCCACTTTGGCGATTTGAAATTAACATCAAATGCTGATGATACGGTGACAGCCGAAGTACTTATGGTAAACGCTGACGGTGAAGAAGTTGAAGTTATTGCAAATGGAAAAGGTTCTGTTGAAGCTATCTATAACGCTGTCGATAAATTCTTCAATCAAACTGTCCGCCTTCTCAGCTACACAATGGATGCTGTAACAGACGGTATTGATTCACAAGCGCGTGTGTCTGTTTCAATTGAAAATGTTGATACAGGAACAATTTTCAACGCATCTGGTATTGATTTTGATGTGCTTAAAGCAGGTGCCATTGCTTATGTCAATGCGAATGCTTTTGTTCAAAAAGAAAATGCTGGTGAAATTGGCAAAGCCGTTTCATTCCGTGATGTGCCAACTAATTAAATAAGAAAGGAATTTATAGAGAAGCAACGATGTTGCTTGCGGTATCTCATTATGACGAAAAAAATTGTTACACTTGCTGGTGATGGTATTGGTCCAGAAATTATGGCAGCAGGCTTAGAAGTCCTTGAAGCTGTGGCTTCAAAAATTAATTTTGATTATGATATTGATGCAAAACCTTTTGGTGGCGCAGGAATTGATGCCAATGGTCATCCACTACCAAAAGAAACTTTGGATGCGGCAAAATCAGCTGATGCGATTTTATTAGCTGCCATTGGTGGTCCAAAGTATGATAACGCTCCTGTTCGTCCAGAACAAGGCTTGCTTGCCATTCGTAAGGAATTAAATTTGTTTGCAAATATCAGACCTGTTCGTATCTTTGATGCGTTGAAACACTTGTCGCCTTTGAAACCTGAACGCATTGAAGGAGTAGACTTTGTTGTTGTCCGTGAGTTAACAAGTGGTATCTATTTTGGTGAACATCAATTACAAGATGAATCAGCACGTGATATCAATGACTATTCAGCGCAGGAAATCCGCCGTATTATTCGCAAGGCATTTGAATTGGCACGACTTCGCGGCAAAAAAGTGACAAGCATTGATAAACAAAATGTCTTGGCGACTTCAAAATTATGGCGTAAAGTTGCTGAAGAAGTAGCCTTAGGATTTCCAGATGTCACGTTGGAACATCAATTGGTGGATAGCGCAGCCATGATTATGATTACAAATCCATCACGCTTTGACGTTGTGGTTACGGAAAATCTTTTTGGTGATATTTTGTCTGATGAATCAAGCGTGCTTCCAGGCACACTTGGTGTTATGCCATCAGCTAGCCATTCAGAAAATGGACCAAGCCTTTATGAGCCGATTCACGGTTCAGCTCCAGATATTGCTGGACAAGGCATTGCCAATCCTGTCAGCATGATTTTATCTGTTGCTATGATGTTGCGTGAAAGTTTTGGTGAAGTAGCTGGTGCAGAACTTATTGAAAATGCGGTTGATAAGACATTCAATCAAGGCATTTTAACACGTGATTTAGGCGGTAAAGCTTCAACAGCTGAAATGACCGCAGCTATTATTGCAAATCTATGACTTTAAAAGAATTAGCGCTTCTCATTTTCGTTTTTTGGAATGTTTTGACCTTTCTGACTTATGGTATTGATAAAAAGAAAGCAGAGCATGGACGTTGGCGAATTCCAGAGAAAACATTGCTTTTAGAGAGTATCTTATTTGGTGGAATCGGTGCTTTTCTTGGTGGAAAAATCTTTCATCATAAAACTTTGAAATGGTACTTTAAAGCTTGTTGGTCTTTGGGAATGGTGATTGATATTGCGGTTTTATACTGGTATATCGTCATTTGGAAATAGTAGCTAACTAGAAAATGAAATAGTGAGAAGAATTTGGAGGATGAAATGAGCGGAAAATCGATTTTTGATAAGCTTTGGGAACGCCATGTGGTTACTGGTGAAGAAGGCGAACCACAACTTATGTATGTTGACCAGCACTATATTCATGAAGTAACAAGTCCGCAGGCATTCCAAGGACTTAGAGATGCGGGTCGTAAAGTACGTCGTCCAGATTTAACGTTTGGAACGACTGACCACAATGTTCCAACGGTAGATATTTTCAATATTCGTGACTTGGTGTCAAAAAATCAAATTGATACCCTTGCTCGAAATGTTAAAGACTTTGGCATTGATGCGGCAACGCATGGAACAGAACGCCAAGGGATTGTTCATATGGTAGGTCCAGAAACAGGACGTAGTCAACCTGGTAAATTTGTTGTCTGCGGGGACAGCCATACGGCAACTCACGGTGCTTTTGGAGCAATTGCCTTTGGTATCGGAACATCCGAAGTGGAGCACGTTTTTGCAACACAGTGCATTTGGCAAGTAAAACCGAAGAAAATGAAAGTTGAATTTGTCGGCAAACCACAAAAAGGTGTTTATTCAAAAGACTTTATCCTTGCTTTGATTGCTCAATATGGTGTTGATGCTGGTGTAGGCTATGCGGTTGAGTATTGTGGTGAAGCCATTGATGCTCTCTCAATGGACGAACGCATGACCATTGCAAACATGTCGATTGAATTTGGGGCAAAAACGGGCTTGATGAATCCAGACCAAAAGACCTTTGATTACGTTAAAAGTCGTGAAGCGGCGCCTAAAGGTGATAAATTCAAGCAAGCGGTCGAAGATTGGAAAACATTGGTTTCTGACCCTGATGCCGAATATGATAAAGTTATTACCATTGATGTTTCAGGATTGGCACCAATGGTGACTTGGGGGACAAACCCTGAAATGGGTGTTGAATTTGGCAAACCATTCCCAGAAATCAAAGACATGAATGATGAACGTGCTTATCATTATATGGACATTAAGCCTGGTGATAAAGCTGAAGATATTGATTTGGGTTACGTTTTCATTGGTTCTTGTACCAATGCACGTCTATCAGACCTTGAATTAGCAGCTAAGATTGTTAAGGGCAAACATATTTCACCGAATCTGACAGCTATTGTTGTTCCTGGTTCTCGTCCTGTTAGGAAAGAAGCAGAGCGACTAGGGCTTGATAAAATTTTCATGGATGCTGGTTTTGAATGGCGTGAGCCTGGTTGTTCAATGTGTCTTGGAATGAACCCAGACCATGTGCCAGAAGGTGTTCATTGTGCCTCAACAAGTAATCGTAACTTTGAAGGGCGTCAAGGTTTTGGAGCGCGTACACATCTTTGTAGCCCAGCTATGGCGGCAGCGGCAGCAATTGCTGGTAAATTCATCGATGTTCGCCAACTGTCAGAAGTTCAGTAAAGGAGAGAGATAATGGAAAAATTTACTGTTTACATAGGGAAATCTGTCCCTTTGATGAATGATAATATTGATACTGACCAGCTTATTCCCAAACAGTTCTTGAAGGCTGTTGATAAAAAAGGTTTTGGTAAAAATTTGCTGTTTGAATGGCGCTATCTCAATGATAATTACGATGAAAATCCAGATTTTATCTTTAACAAACCTGAATATCGCCATGCAACGATTCTGATTTCAGGGGATAACTTTGGTTCAGGGTCATCACGTGAACACGCTGCTTGGGCTTTGGAAGATTATGGTTTTCGTTGTGTGATTGCAGGCTCATTTTCTGATATTCACTACAATAATGAATTGAAAAATGGGATGCTTCCAATTGTTCAACCTTTGGAAGTCCGTCAGAAATTAGCTGCACTACCAGCTGGTGAAGAAATTACGATTGATTTACCAAACCAAGTCATCAAGTCATCTGCGGGAGAATTTCCGTTTGAGATTGATGGCGAATGGAAGCGTAAACTTGTCCTTGGACTTGATGATATTGGCATCACGCTTCAATATGAAAATTTGATAGCAGCCTACGAAAAAAATCGTCCAAGTTATTGGCAATAATTTTAAAAAAGTAGTAGGCAAAATAACAGTTGTAGCCATTCAATAAAATATAGAAAAAGTCTGAAATATGATTATTTCAGACTTTTTTGTGGTGTTTGTTTACTCTAAGCAAAATATGACGGCAGGCTTATTTTTTGATATAATAAACCTTATGGAAAACACAAAGAAAATAGAGAATTATCAAATCATGTTAGCACAGGCGAAAGCGCTATTTGCTAACGAAAAAAATCTGCTATCAAATCTTTCAAATGCTAGCGCTCTGTTAAAGATGACTTTACCAAACTCTGTTTTTACAGGCTTTTATTTATTTGACGGTCAGGAATTACTTTTGGGTCCTTTTCAAGGCGGGGTATCGTGCGTTCACATTGCACTTGGAAAAGGTGTTTGTGGCGAAGCAGCAGCTAATCAAGAAACGATAATTGTGGCAGATGTGACAAAACATGCTAATTATATTTCTTGTGATTCAGCAGCCATGAGTGAAATCGTTGTCCCTATGGTTAAAAATAACCAATTAGTGGGGGTTTTGGATTTGGACTCACGTTTAACGGATGATTATGATGCGATTGACCAAGAGTATCTTGAAAAATTTGTTGCCGTACTTTTGGAAAAATCATATTGGAATTTGGATATGTTTGGAGTTGAAAAATAATGTATCAAGCACTTTATCGAAAATATCGTAGCCAAACTTTTGATGAAATGGTTGGGCAAACGGTCATTTCATCAACTTTAAAACAAGCAGTTTCTTCAGGAAAAATTAGCCATGCTTATCTATTTTCTGGTCCTCGTGGAACAGGGAAAACAAGTGCTGCTAAAATTTTTGCTAAGGCGATGAACTGCCCTAATCAAGTCAATGGCGAGCCATGTAATCATTGCGATATTTGTCGTGATATTACAAATGGCAGCCTTGAAGATGTCATTGAAATCGATGCTGCATCAAATAATGGTGTTGATGAAATTCGTGAAATTCGTGATAAATCAACCTACGCACCAAGTCGTGCAACTTATAAAGTTTACATCATTGATGAAGTGCATATGTTATCGACAGGTGCCTTTAATGCTCTTTTGAAAACGTTGGAAGAACCAACAGAAAATGTTGTTTTCATTTTAGCAACAACAGAATTGCATAAAATTCCAGCAACAATTTTATCACGTGTGCAACGATTTGAATTTAAAGCGATTAAATTAGCGGCTATTCGTGAACATTTGGCTAATATTCTTGACAAAGAAGAAATTAGCTATGAAGAAGATGCTTTGACCTTGATTGCGCATTGTGCTGAGGGTGGAATGCGTGATGCGCTTTCGATTCTTGACCAAGCGCTTAGTTTAACACCTGATAATCATGTGTCGCTTGCTATCGCAGAAGAAATCACAGGTAGCATTTCAATGACAGCCTTAGATGATTTTGTGGCAAATGTTTTGGCAAATCAAACTAGTCAAGCTTTGACAAATTTGGAAACTATTTTTGATAGCGGAAAGAGCATGAGTCGCTTTGCAACGGATTTGTTAAATTACTTACGTGATTTATTGGTTGTTCAAACTGGTGGTAAAAATACACACACAAGTCAAAAATTCCAAGAGAATTTAGCAACTGCTGAACAAAATCGTATTTTTACAATGATTGATTTGGTGACGAAAGCTTTGCCTGAAATCAAAAATGGTGTTCAGCCAAAAATTTATGCTGAAATGTTAACGATTCAATTATCAAAAGCAGGAAAAGAAATTTCGACAGCACAAGTTCCAGACGGCTTGTCAGATGAATTAGCAAAGCTCAAGAATGAAATCAAAGACTTGAAAGAAGAATTTTCTAAGATTGATAGCTCAGCTATTTCTCAAAAAACGGTAAGCCGCAAAAAATCAGTTACTGGCTTTAAGTTTAAAGTGGACCGCGTGAAGATTTTGACCATCATGGAAGAAACGATTGTTGATAGTCAGAAATCAAGGGAATATCTAGAAGCTCTTAAAGGAGCGTGGAATGAGATTTTGGACAGTATTTCTGCCCAAGACCGCGCGCTTTTGCTAGGTTCGGAGCCAGTTCTTGCCAATAGTGAAAATGCTATTTTAGCTTTTGATGCAGCTTTTAATGCGGAACAAGCCATGAAACGAACTGACCTTAACGATATGTTTGGCAACATCATGAGCAAGGCAGCAGGTTTTTCACCAAATATTTTGGCTGTTCCACGTAAAGACTTCAACAGTATCCGAACAGAATTTGCTCAAAATTTGAAAAAACAACGCAAAGAGCCAGCACAGGAAGAAGTGCAAGAAGAAAATTTCATTCCAGAAGGCTTTGATTTCCTAGCAGATAAAATTAATAAGATTGAGGATTAAGAAGGGAGTGAGATAAATAAAAAAGTGAATTAGTAGTTTCGAAGACATTTGATTTCTCAATAAGTCTTAATTTCTTGTTTCTGACCTAAAGTAGTCTATCCCAGACCATTTTGTGATACTTACTTCGTAAGTTTTATTTCCCGATTATAAAGGCTTCCCCAAACCTTTATAACCAACCTATACATGGCTCGGAAGATTTGGGGAAGCTTTCGAGGTGGGAAATGGAGTCAAGTGCAGCTTGACATCAAAAAGGGGTGTAAAAGCTGATTTATCAGCTTATTATCCCCACTCAACTACTGCGCCTTGTAAATAATAACTATAATAAACAAAGAAGCTGAGCATTTTGTTCCACTCCTTTTTACACAACAGATTCTGTGAAATCTGTCAAAATAATGAAGATATGTTATAATAGAAATATGACTAAAAGCCGTTTTTTATTTGTGGCGCTGATGTGCGCTTTTGAAACATACTTTTTTAATGAATGTTTATTTGAAGGTGATTATTTATTTGCTTTCTTTTGGGGAATTTTGCTTTTTCGTGATCTCCAGCGTACCTATAAGGTTGACAAAATCATTCACACGTTGAGTTCAACTACCAAGAAGAAAGACTGATTTCACCACTACGTAATAATTTTTCTTGACCATTGTCAAGTTTAACAAGAAGATGTCCATGGTCTGTGATTTCTTCAGCTACACCTGAAAAGAGAATATCATTTTCGATAAAGGTCACTTGTTTGTTTAAAACAAGTGATTTTTCTTTATAAACTTTTACCAAATCTTTTTGAGGAATTGTGAAGAAAAGCTTCCAAATTTCAGTGATTAATTGATTGCGTGTGATAGTTGGTTGCTCGCTAAAAAGGGTTCCAGCTTTTTGTGCAATATCGTCTGGGAAATCTGTGATATGAAAATTAAGTCCGACACCAATAATCACATCAGTGATCAAGCCAGTTTCAACAGATGAAATCGCCTCGGTTAAAATGCCCGCGATTTTTTTGCCATTTAGGTAGATATCGTTGACCCATTTTATTTCGGTTTCAATACCTGTCAGACGAGAAATGGCTTTGACAATGCTAGATGCAACCATGAGCGTATAGGGTTTAACTTGTTCGAAAGGAACGTTTGGTTTTAGGTGAAGAGACATATAGATGCCACCTTGTTTTGAGGCAAAAAAACGTCTGCCAAAGCGTCCTTTAGCCATTTCTTGATTTGGAGCTAGGTAAAGGTGCGGCTGTTTATCAGTATCGATATTATTTTTAGCATCTAACTGAGTTGACTCACTTTTTTCATTCAAAGTGACCGCAATATTAAGATTTGTCGCAATTTGTTCAGGGAGTAGTAAATCGCCTGAGATAATTTTATAACCGCGTTTTTTAATCGAATGAATTTGAACCCCCTTGTCTTCCAAGGTTTTAATAGCTTTCCAAATAGCTGTGCGAGATAGCTCAAATTCTTGCGCCAATTTTTCCCCGCTAACATAATCGTCTTGTGTCTTGAGATAATCATAAAGTTTTTCGTAGGTTTTCATATCTTTAGTATAATATATTTTTTCCAAATATTCCTAACAAAGCTTCAATATTGTTAAATTTATAAAGGTATTGTACATGAAGTGACAAAGATGTCATCACGGTAAAACTAATATCACCTTTGTAAAGATAGGTAAAAGTTATCACCTGATAATAAACTTTTTATAGGCATTTGCGGTAAAACGTGGTACAATAAGTGAGTTAATGAGTCCCGATAAGACAATCTGGCGGTTTAATAACGTGTTATTCTTCGTTAGCTCATCTTGATATACTTCAGTATTATCTGCGATTTCGCTGCCTTGACTAACCCGCCATTAACCGCGCCATCTCTTTTTAGAAGATGTAGATTGGTACTTTGTAACTCACTAGAAATGTCTGCTACTGAAAGTAGCTAGTCATTTCACGGAAAGCCGCTATGGCGGTTTCCTAAGTGACTTATGACGGTCAAAAACTAAAACGATTATTTTTAGTTTTTGACCGTCATAACTCTCGCTGAAATGATGATATTTTTTGTACAGGTATTTCAAGGAAAAAATTTTTTCCGACATTCTAATATTTAGAGGTGTTAGAATGAAAAATTAATGATATGGGGGGACATTTTTATGTCAGAACGTAAACTTTTCACGTCTGAATCAGTTTCTGAGGGGCATCCAGATAAGATTGCAGACCAAATTTCAGATGCTATTTTAGATGCTGTGTTGGAACAAGATCCTGATGCGCACGTTGCGGCAGAAACAGCCGTATATACTGGCTCAGTTCATGTTTTTGGTGAAATTTCAACGACGGCTTATGTTGATATTAATCGTATTGTTCGCGATACTATTGCCGAAATTGGTTATACTAATGCTGAATATGGTTTTGCTGCTGAATCGGTTGGGGTTCATCCGTCATTGGTTGAACAATCACCTGATATTGCACAAGGAGTTAACGAAGCGCTTGAGGTTCGTGGAAATGTAGACCAAGACCCGCTTGACTTGATTGGTGCAGGTGATCAAGGGTTAATGTTTGGTTTTGCTATTGATGAAACACCTGAATTAATGCCATTACCAATTTCACTTTCTCATAAATTGGTGAAAAAATTGGCTGATTTACGTAAATCTGGTGAGATTTCATACCTTCGTCCAGATGCTAAATCACAAGTAACTGTTGAATATGATGAAAATGACAAGCCGGTTCGTGTGGACACTGTTGTTATCTCTACACAGCATGACCCAGAAGCGACAAATGACCAAATTCGTCAAGATGTAATTGAAAAAGTTATCAAAGCGGTTATTCCAGAAAAATACCTTGATGATAAGACGAAATTCTTCATTAATCCAACTGGACGCTTTGTTATCGGAGGACCTCAAGGTGACTCTGGTTTGACTGGTCGTAAGATTATTGTTGATACTTATGGTGGCTATGCGCGTCATGGTGGCGGTGCTTTCTCTGGTAAAGATGCGACAAAAGTGGACCGTTCAGCCTCATATGCTGCGCGTTATATTGCTAAAAATATTGTTGCTGCTGGTTTTGCCACTAAAGCAGAAGTGCAATTGGCATATGCTATTGGTGTAGCGCAACCTGTCTCGGCTCGTGTGGATACATTTGGTACTAATACTATTACTGAAAGCAAGTTGGAAGCTGCTGTTCGTGAAGTCTTTGACCTTCGTCCTGCAGGAATTATTCAAATGCTTGATTTGAGACGTCCAATTTACCGTCAAACAGCTGCATATGGACACATGGGACGTACTGATATTGATCTTCCATGGGAAAAACTTGATAAAGTAGAAGCTTTGAAAGAAGCAGTGAAATAAAAAAGCTGGTTTGTAACTAGCTTTTTTATTGTTATAACTCTAGATTCCGTGAAACATTGATAAATATATTGTTAATGTGTTCTGCAATTTCGTGTGGATTACGCGTTTTTTGTTCGGTTAACTGAGAAGAAATAATATCAGAATAACCACCGACAATAAAAGGGAGGAATGATTACAATGATCGAAACAATTACAGAGATTAAATAGTTTAATTTTCAAATCTTACGTTTTACAGGTGAATTGAGAAAAAGATACTCAGAAGTAAACCAAGATTTAAAAGTAATGTCAGATGTGATTTTGAAACATGCTATACTTGGTGGTACATTAGAGCAACATGTTCTGAAGATAATTACTTAATTGAAGTGGCAATGATCCATTATAGAGTTTCTTTATTCTACCCTAGCTTCTCTGATTACAGGAAATACGAAGCTTATAAGTCATTTAGATGATGTTTTGAAATGCACTATTAGCCATATTATTTAGGTTATTTTGCTATTCCTTATGGTAAGGAAAAGTTGCCTTTTATTTTTATCTCTAAAAAAGAGCAGATAGAAAAAGAGCAGATAGAACTTTAATTGTTATAGGAGGTTTTAACTTTTTTGCATGGGATTAAAAAACTTAACTTGACACATATAGGTGTGATGATATTGCTAAATTTTGTGATTTTACTTAAATATTCGAATCTAAAAAAATTTACCACATACCATCTGCTCATTCAGTTTGTCAATTTGAATAATATGTGTTAAAATGAAAAGGTTGAATTCTAGCAGAAAGTTTTGAATGTATGCGTAAAATTGTAATTAATGGTGGCAAGCCTTTAAAAGGTGAGGTTACTATTTCAGGTGCAAAGAATAGTGTAGTTGCTTTGATTCCTGCGGCTATTCTGGCAGATGATATTGTCATATTAGATGGCGTTCCTGCCATTTCCGATGTTGATAGTTTAATTGAAATCATGGAAATTATGGGCGCCAAGGTGAAAAGAGAAGAAGATACCCTTGAAATTGATCCACGTGGCATTAAAAACCAACCAATGCCCTATGGTAAGATTAATAGCTTACGTGCTTCTTATTATTTCTATGGTAGTTTGTTAAGTCGTTTTGGTGAAGCTACAGTAGGTCTCCCAGGTGGTTGTGACCTTGGACCTCGTCCTATTGATTTGCACCTTAAGGCTTTTGAAGCTATGGGAGCTATGATTTCGTATGAAGGCGAAGCAATGCGTTTGGCGACAAATGGTGAGTCTATTCATGGTGCACATATCTATATGGATACAGTTAGTGTTGGAGCAACGATTAATACGATGCTTGCAGCAACTAAAGCAAATGGTCGTACGATTATTGAAAATGCTGCGCGTGAGCCAGAAATCATTGACGTGGCTACTTTGTTAAATAATATGGGAGCTCACATTCGTGGTGCTGGTACAGATGTGATTACAATTGAAGGTGTTGATTACCTTCATGGCACACGTCACCAGGTCATTCCTGACCGTATTGAAGCTGGTACTTATATTGCCATGGCAGCAACAATGGGTGAAGGGGTTCGTATTACCAATGTCCTTTATGAACATTTAGAGAGTTATATTGCAAAGCTCGAAGAAATGGGTGTTCGTATGACGATTGAAGAGGATTCTATCTTTGTTGAAAAACAATCAGTATTGAAAGCTGTATCAGTGAAAACGTCGCCATATCCAGGTTTTGCGACTGATTTGCAACAACCAATCACACCGTTGTTGTTGACAGCTGAGGGACGTGGTACTATTCTAGATACCATTTATGAAAAACGTACTAATCACGTTGCTGAATTGGTACGAATGGGTGCTGATATTTCTATTGTTGGTGGTCGCATTGCTTACCAAGGACCAAATAAATTAACAGGAGCTCCTGTTAAGGCCTCTGATTTGCGTGCGGGTGCAGCGCTTGTTACTGCAGGTCTAATGGCAGAAGGTCAAACGGAAATTACCAACGTTGAATTTATTTTGCGCGGTTATTCAAATATCATTGAAAAATTAACAGCCCTAGGCGCTGATATTAAATTAATTGAAGATTAAGAGGAAGCCCAAGGGCTTCTTTTTTGGTAATAGGTGGTCAGATAGTCAGAGACAAAATGAGAACCTATTGTGATATAATAGGGATATGGATATTTGGACACGTTTAGGATGTTATGCGTTTTTTGAGACAGAACGCATGTATTTACGCCCTTTTACCTATAAGGATAGTCAGGACTTTTTTGAGATTTGTAGCAATCCTGATAATCTTCGTTTTATTTTTCCAAGTCAAGCTAGTCACCATGAAAGTGATTATCTAATGGTCCATTATTTCATGAAAGAGCCACTTGGGGTTTGGGCTATTGAAGATAAAAAATCTCATAAAATGATTGGCTGTATTCGATTTGAGAAGATAGATTTGAATCGGTCATCTGCAGAAATTGGTTATTTTTTGAATCAACAGTTTTGGGGACAAGGCTTGATGACAGAAAGCTTGAAAAACTTATGTTTTTTAAGCTTTCAGGAATTTGGCTTTAAAGAATTACATGTTATTGTCCATGGAGAAAATTTGGCTAGTCAACGTGTTGCGCAAAAATCAGGTTTCAAATTGAAACAACGCTTCAAAGGAAGTGACCGTTATACACGTAAAATGCGAGATTACGTTGATTATCAAATTAGTAAAGGTGATTATCGTTATGAGTAAACATCAGAAAATTTTAGAGTATTTGGAGAATCTTCCAGTTGGAAAGCGCGTGAGTGTGCGAAGCATTTCAAATCACTTAAAAGTGAGCGACGGTACAGCTTATCGTGCGATTAAGGAAGCCGAAAACCGTGGCATTGTTGAAACCCGACCGCGTAGTGGTACGGTTCGTATTGAGAAGAAGCCAGCTGTTCGTATTGAGCGTTTGACCTATTCGGAAATTGCTCGCATTAGTGACTCTGAGGTTCTGGCAGGTAAGGCTGGGCTTAGTCGTGAATTTAGCAAGTTTTCAATTGGTGCGATGACTCAAGAAAATATTTTACGTTACCTTGTTAAAGGTGGGCTTTTGATTGTCGGAGACCGTGAAAAAATTCAACTGTTGGCGCTTGAAAAACACAATGCTATTCTGGTAACGGGTGGATTTCCTGTTTCTAGTGAGGTGATTCGTGTCGCCGACGAGCTCGGAATACCTGTCATGGTTACGCACTATGATACCTTTACCGTGGCGACGATGATCAACCATGCTCTCTCCAATATTCGGATTAAAACAGATTTGACGACTGTTGAGCAAGTCTATCAGACCAAGGAAGACTATGGCTTTTTGCAGGAAGGTGCTACGATTCGTGAATTTAATGCGATGATTAAACAAACGGCAAATGTGCGTTTCCCTGTTGTAAATAGTAAAAATGTGGTTGTTGGCGTTGTTAGTATGCTAGATGTTGTTGGCAAGGAAAATCATATTGATATCAAGAGTATCATGTCGCGTAATCTGATTGTGGCAAAACCGCAAGCCAGTCTTGCTAACATCAGTCAGAAAATGATTTTTGAAGATTTGAATATGCTTCCTGTTGTAGCAGAGGATTTGACCTTGCTAGGAGTTATTACACGCCGCCAGGCGGTTGAAAATCTACCAAATTTACAACATTCTAACCTTTATACATATAGCGACCAGATTTTATCAAATTTGCAATACGAAGATGGTGTTTATAAATTTGTGGTTGAACCTACGATGATTGATAATGCTGGTAATTTTGCCCAAGGTGTCTTGACAGAATTTATCAAGGACATTAGCGTTCGTGTTTTGACCAAAAAACATCAAAAAAATATCATCATTGAACAACTGATGCTTTATTTTGTACAAGCAGTTCAGATTGACGATTGTTTGGTGATTCATCCCCGTGTCATTACTGAAAAACGTCGTAGTTCGGTGATTGACTTTGAAATTCTTTTAGAGGATCAAATTGTTGCTAAAGCCTTGGTAACGACGAAAATTAACTAATACATAGTGGTTAACTTAAATGACAAAATCATTCCATTTTTGACAGTTTGGTGACTATAAGTGTATAATTAGTGTTATTGATGCATTTTTAGAGATTACTAATAGGAGTACATTATTGATATGATTACATTAAAATCGGCTCGTGAAATTGAAGCAATGGACCGCGCTGGAGATTTTCTAGCTTCAATTCACATTGGTTTACGTGAATTGATTAAACCAGGTCTTGATATGTGGGAAGTCGAAGAGTACGTGCGTCGTCGCTGTAAAGAAGCAAATGTTCTTCCACTCCAAATTGGGGTTGATGGTTCTATCATGGACTATCCTTATGCCACATGTTGCGGACTTAATGACGAAGTAGCACACGCTTTTCCTCGCCATTACATTTTAAAAGAAGGAGATTTGCTTAAGGTTGATATGGTTTTGAGTGAACCGCTGGATAAATCAGTTGTTGACGTTTCAAAATTAAACTTTGACAATGTTGCACAAGTTAAAAAATATACTGAATCATACTCTGGTGGATTGGCAGACTCATGCTGGGCATATGCTGTTGGTGAGGTGTCTGACGAAGTCAAAAATCTGATGGATGTTACCAAAGAATGCCTTTATATCGGAATTGAAAAAGCTGTTGTTGGTAACCGTATCGGTGACATTGGTGCAGCTATTCAAGAATACGCTGAAAGCCGTGGATATGGTGTTGTTCGTGATTTAGTAGGACATGGTGTTGGTCCAACAATGCATGAAGAACCAATGGTACCACACTATGGTAAAGCAGGTCGTGGTCTTCGTTTGCGTGAAGGTATGGTGTTGACTATCGAGCCAATGATTAATACAGGAACTTGGGAAATTGATACGGATATGAAAACTGGTTGGGCTCATAAGACACTTGACGGCGGTTTGTCATGCCAATACGAACATCAATTTGTTATCACTAAAGATGGACCTGTTATTTTAACAAGTCAAGGAGAAGAAAGAACTTACTAGGATGAATCGTAAGCAGCTTATAGACAAACTAGTGTCTAGATTAAAGTGGCAACCGCTACAGGTTTATTTAAAACATTACCAAAGTGCAGAGATTGATCTATCAGCGATTGCTGTCGCTTATTATTTATTGCTGACAGCATTCCCATTGATTGTGATTGCGGCAAATATTTTTCCTTATCTTAACATTGATATTTCAGTGTTATTGTCTTTCATGGAAAAAAATTTACCGACCAATCTTTACCCTTCTGTTTCGGCAATTACGACAGATATTTTTTCAAAACCTTCTGGTAGTATTTTGGGAGTTGCGACTTTAACGGCTTTCTGGACAATGTCTAAATCGCTGACCTCTCTACAAAAAGCTATTAACAAAGCTTATGGCGTTTCACAACACAGAGATTTTGTGATTGGGCGTTTGATTGGGGTTTTGGCAAGCTTGCTCATTCTTTTCCTACTGACGTTTGTGTTAATCTTTTCTACTTTTTCAAAGGCTGCTTTGCAAATTATCAGTACTCACTATGATTTGAGTGATACGGTTGCAACAGTCGTTCTGAATTTATCCCAGCCGGTAACTGTTTTGACGATTGTATTTGGGTTGATGTTATTGTATTTCATTCTACCAAATGTCAAAATCAGACGTTTTCGTTATATTTTACCAGGAACAATTTTCACTTCTTTCGTCATTGTGTTCTTGAATAATTTGTTTAGCAATTATATTTTGAGAACCTTTGAACGCATGGTTGACATTAAAACGTTTGGTTCGGTTGTGATTTTTGTTTTGATGTTATGGTTTATTTTCTTAGCGCATATTTTGATTTTGGGAGCTATTTTTAATGCAACCTATCAAGAATTGCGCCAAGGAAAAATGGAAAGCAGACGTGGTGATATTCTTTCCATCTTAACACACCGCAAACAAGATAAAGATAAAAAATAACACCTGTGGGGGTGTTATTTTTTATCTTTAAAAATTAGTAATTTACTAAACACATAGTTTAAAATGATAATAAGGACTTGTGAGAAAACAGTCTCAATCATGTTGACTAATGAAATATTATCATTGACAAATTGTCCGATAATGTGAGGGAATTTTGTGACTAAAAGGTAGGCTAAAATCAAGTCTAGGGCAAGTGTTGATAGACGCGCTACAAAAAATTTGACAAAACGGTTAAACCATCCTGTTCGAACTTGATTAAAGACGAAGTAGTCGTTTGTAAAGAAGGCAAACATGATAGCAATGACGTTAGCGATAACTGCGGAAGTCGTTGCCGATTGCGTTAGGGCAAAAATGACTAAGCGTGTTCCCATGTAAACGAGTGTGGCAAGAACACCGAAAAATAAGTATTTAAAAACTTCACTAGATAATAACTTTTTCATAGAACTACTATACCAAATTTTAACAATTTGTGCTATACTTTTAAGCGTTGTGTAAACAACCCTTGACGCTTAGTTCCCTTTCGTCAAGCATATTATAGACGTGAAGAGTTGTTGCTCTTTAACGTTAAAGGAGAAAGAATTTTTATGAAACATTTTACTATTCGTGATTTTGCGCAAGTAGCGCTTGTTACTGCACTTTATATTGTGTTGACAGTCACACCGCCTTTAAATGCCATTTCTTATGGTGCTTATCAGTTCCGTGTTTCGGAAATGTTAGCGTTTATGGCATTTTACAATCGTAAGTATATTGTTGGGCTGACGCTTGGTTGTATGATTGCCAATTTGTACAGCTTTGGTTTAATTGATGTCTTTGTTGGTGGTAGCCAAACGTTTGTTTTTCTAACATTAGGTGTTGTTTTATTTGACCGTTATAAGGAGCAATATTTATTTAACGGCTTATTTAACAAAGCATTCTTTTACTTTTCATTATTGTTTTCGGCTTCAATGTTTACTATTGCGCTAGAATTATATTATGTTGGTGGCTCACCATTTTTGATGACTTGGTTTACATCAGCAGTAGGCGAACTTGCTTCGCTATTGATTGGTGCTATTATCATGGACAAACTTGGAAAACGTATTGATTTAACCGTATGATAGATTAAAAACTTCCTTTTTAGGGAGTTTTTTATTTAGTAAAATTCTTAAAAAATAGTTAGCTTTTTTAGAGAGCATTTTTTACCAGATATGTTAAAATAGTAATATGAAAAAACGTATTCAAGAATTGGTTGATGAGCTCAACCAGTACCGAAAAGAGTATTACACAGAGGACCAACCAACGGTCTCAGATAGCGAATATGACAAGCTTTATCGCGAGTTAGTCGAGCTTGAAAAAGCTCATCCAGAGTTGATTTTGCCAAATAGTCCAACGCAAGAAGTGGGTGGGCTTGTTTTAGATGGTTTTGAAAAATATCAGCATGAAACGCCGCTTTATAGCTTGCAAGATGCTTTTTCACGTGAGGAATTAGAGGATTTTGACCGTCGTGTGAAAGCTGAATTTCCCAATGCCTCTTACATGGCAGAGCTGAAAATTGATGGTTTGTCAATTTCACTAGTTTATGTTGATGGTGTGTTGCAAGTCGGTGCCACTCGTGGTGACGGCTCAGTTGGTGAAAATATCACTGAAAATGTCAAACGTATCAAGGACATTCCTCATAAGTTGGCACAGCCACTTAACATTACAGTTCGTGGTGAAGCTTATTTGCCAAAGACGTCATTTGATAAAATCAATGAGGAACGTCGTGATAGTGGTCAGACAGAATTTGCGAATCCGAGAAATGCGGCTGCAGGGACATTACGTCAGTTAAATACAGTAGTTGTTGCTAAGCGAAATTTGGCAACATTTCTTTATCAAGAAGTGGCATCAACTAGCATGATAACGCAAAATGATGTTTTGGAAGAATTGTCTCGCTATGGTTTTTCGGTTAATCCGCGACGTATCACGACATCTTCAATGGCAGACATCTGGAAATTTATTCAAGAAGTAGCCGCTGAGCGTGATAATTTACCATACGATATTGACGGTATTGTTATTAAGGTCAATAGTCTTGCTATGCAAGAAGAACTTGGTTTTACGGTTAAGGCGCCCCGTTGGGCAATTGCTTATAAATTTCCAGCTGAGGAAAAAGAAGCAGAAATTCTTTCGGTTGATTGGACTGTTGGACGTACTGGGGTGGTGACACCAACCGCTAATCTTAGCCCTGTTCAGTTAGCAGGAACAACGGTTAGCCGTGCGACTTTGCATAATGTGGATTACATTGCTGAAAAAGATATTCGCATTGGCGATACGGTCATCGTCTATAAGGCGGGAGATATTATTCCAGCAGTGCTACATGTTGTTGATAGCAAACGTGGTAAGCAAGTACCAATGCCGATTCCTGAAAACTGTCCGTCTTGTGGTAGTGAGCTGATTCATTATGAAGATGAAGTGGCTTTACGTTGTATCAATCCGCTTTGCCCAAGTCAAATTCAAGAACGTTTAACGCATTTTGCTAGCCGTGATGCCATGAATATCACAGGTTTAGGACCTTCTATCGTTAAGAAACTTTTCAAAGCAGAATTGGTTCATGATGTCGCAGACATTTACCAATTAACGGTGGAAGATTTGCTAAGCTTGGATGGCTTTAAGGAAAAATCTGCTGAGAAACTTTACAATGCCATTCAGGTTTCTAAGGAAAATTCAGCTGATAAATTGCTTTTTGGACTGGGAATTCGTCATGTCGGTGCCAAGGCTAGTCGTCAATTGTTGGAAGTTTTTGAAACGATTGATCAGTTGGTTGCTGCGGATGCTGACAGCATTGCTAGTATCGACGGTTTGGGAACAGTTATTGCTAACTCATTGCGTAGCTATTTTGCCAAAGAAGAAGCGACAGAGCTCTTGCATGAATTGGAAAATGCAGGTGTCAACTTTGCTTATCTTGGTAAGAAAGTTTCAAAAGATGCTCAATTAGCAGGTTTAACAGTTGTTTTGACTGGAAAATTGGAACGTTTAACGCGAAACGAAGCAAAAGAAAAACTGCAAGATTTAGGAGCAAAAGTGACCAACAGCGTGTCCAAAAAAACGGACATTGTTGTCGCAGGTACAGATGCAGGTTCAAAATTGACCAAAGCCCAAGCTTTAGGAATTGATGTCCGCGATGAAGCTTGGTTAGAAAGTTTATAAATAAGTTGAGGTATCTTTATGGCTAAGAAACAAAAACGTGCACGTTTAATCTACAATCCGACTTCAGGTCAGGAAATCATGAAGAAAAACGTGGCAGAAGTGCTAGATGTTTTAGAAGGTTTTGGTTATGAAACATCAGCTTTTCAGACAACATCAGAGCCAAATTCTGCTCGTGATGAGGCTAAACGTGCCGCGAAAGCTGGATTTGATTTAGTGATTGCTGCTGGTGGTGACGGTACAATCAACGAAGTTGTCAATGGGATTGCTCCGCTTTCTAATCGACCTCAAATGGCTATTATTCCGACAGGAACGACCAATGATTTCGCGCGTGCTCTTAAAATTCCACGTGGTAATCCAGTTGAAGCCGCTAAGATTATTGGTAAAAATCAAATTATTCAAATGGATATTGGACAAGCGCGTGAAGATACGTATTTCATCAATATTGCTGCTGCAGGCTCATTCACAGAATTAACATATAGTGTGCCAAGCCAATTAAAGACAATGTTTGGTTATTTGGCTTATTTGGCAAAAGGTGTTGAATTGCTACCAGGAATTCGTACAGTTCCTGTTCGTATTAAACACGAAAAAGGCACTTTTGAAGGCGAAGTTTCAATGATTTTCGCTGCTATTACCAATTCAGTTGGTGGTTTTGAACAAATTGCGCCAGATGCTAAGCTAGACGACGGAAAATTTACTTTGATTTTGATTAAAACAGCTAACTTGATTGAAATTTTGCGTTTGATTCGTTTGGTATTAGACGGTGGAAAACACATTGGTGACAAACGTATCGAGTATATTAAGACTGATTTCTTGGAAATCGAACCGTTATCTGATAAGAAGATGATGATTAATTTGGACGGTGAATACGGTGGTGATGCCCCAATTAAACTCCGTAATCTCAAAAATCACATCACATTTTTTGCTAATACAGATGAAATTTCAGATGATGCACTCGTTTGGAATCAAGAAGATTTAGCTTTGGAAGCTATTGCCCAAAAATTCACACAGGAAGTCGATGAGCTTAATTCAGAGGAATAGAAATTGAGTGCGAACCTCTGAAAAATACAGTTATCGTTCATTATCATAGCTAATATGGCAATTATTTTGACTATAGTTTGTGGAAATGGATTGACTTTTATAAAGGGACAGACAGTCAATTCTCAGGATTTAATAATTTTGGTTTAGTGGGAAATTTAACAATCGATAGTCCGTTCTTTTTGGAACACATTGTATGTAATTGTCAAAAATGATAATTGTTTTATCAAGGCAAGAGACTTTAGAATTCAACGCAATAGTGGAGTTCCTAAAAGTTATGGATTGTGGAGAGTGATGATACGCTTTATTGTTCACGTCAAATGGCAATCACCAGCCATTATTATAGTCATCGTGATAGCCGTACTTTTGAGATGGCAATGAATTATCAGTACTAAAAAAACGGAGTTTCCTCTCTAGGCACTAACAGCAGCTATTGATTATATTGATTCTGTTGACCCAGAATATGTCCTTATTCTATTTGGTGACCATATTTACAAGATTGACTATGATGATATGCTTCGGACACATAAAGATAATTTAGTCAGTTTGACCGTTGCGGTTATTGAGGCAGCGCTTAAAGAAGCAAATTGTTTTGGTATTATGAACACAGACTCAAACGATCGGATTGTTGATTTGAAGAAAAACCAGAACATTCAAAATCTACTAAAGCATCTTTGGAAAGCTAATATGGAATATATTGGTGAAGACAATATTGTACTATCAAACTTTATCACTGAAGAAGCCAGCGTAAAAACTTCTCTTGTTGTTAATAGCTGCTTTGTCTCAGAAAAAGTTAATCATTCTATCCTCTCAACGAATATTCAGGTTAAGAAAGATGCTGAAATACCTGTTTTTTAATCATAAGTGGCGTAATTATTGGTGAAGGGACTAAGATAAAATGTGCAATCGGTGATGATATTGAAATTAATGGTATAGGTAAAGAAGTATAAGTTGTTGGTTATGCTGTGGGGGCCAAATGAAAATTAATAAATGTACTGCGATTTTGGGAAATGCAGTGGGATATCATGATATGTCAACGTTAATTAAGTAGCATTTATGCGATTTTCTGTGGTCAAAATATTCGTTTTGTTTTTGCCCCTATCAGAAGTAGTCGTGAATGGGGAATTAATTCCTTGTTAAGCCACTATTTCCTAGGATTTTACAATAATAGTAATGATAGTAAATTTGTAGACAAAGATTACTATGAATAAGTTTTGACTTACCAGAAACGCTCTAGCAGTGACCAAACAGTTTACATGAACTGTGAAGAAATCTCTGTTCTGAAAAATTCAATAATAAAACCAATGGTATTGCTCAATGCCGTTGGAAACAAATCACAGACCAATCACTTTCTAAAACCATTGATAAATGGATTGGCAGAGTGATATCCATGAACTGCGTAAGCTTAATGGTCTTGTCAACAATCCAGAGGTTTTAAATGATTTTCATCACACTAGAATAGGAAGAAAAACCTAATAAAGAAGCGATTTTGCTCGTTTCTTTATTTTTATTTTAAAAAACTAAACAAAGGTTAAGAATGAAATAGAAAAACGTTTCCAAAATTTACGATTTCATTGACAATTTCCTAAAATAGGACTAAAATAACGAGGTAAAAAATTTTAAAAGGAGATTCAAATCATGTTGAATTTAAAAATCTTAGCACTTGGTATCGCCGTACTAGGGGTTAGTCTTGGTGAAGGTATCCTCGTTGCCAACATCGCTAAATCTGCTGCACGTCAACCAGAAATGTACAGCAAATTGCAAACCCTTATGATCATGGGGGTAGCCTTTATTGAAGGTACTTTCTTCGTTCTTCTTGCATCAACATTCTTCGTTGGTTAAACCTAACAAAGAATCTATAAAAAGAAGGAGGGGTAGAGTTGGAAACATCTGTAAATCCAACAGCGCAATTCTTTGGTATTGAGTTCGACTTGACCATTCTCGCGATGTCTCTCTTGACGGTGCTAGTAGCCTTTGTTCTTATTTTTTGGTTCAGCCGCAATATGCAACTAAAACCAAAAGGAAAACAAAATGTTTTAGAGTGGGTATATGAGTTTGTTCAAGGAATCATTAGACCTAATCTTGGACGTTATACTAGCAATTACAGTCTCCTCTTCTTTGGATTGTTCTTTTTCTTATTGATTGCCAATAACATAGGTTTACTTACAAAACTTGAAGTCGGTGACTATAACCTTTGGTCATCTCCAACTTCAAACGCTGCCTACAACTTTGGATTAGCATTGCTGATTGCTGTTGTTGTCCATGTTGAAGGTATTCGTAAGAATGGTATCAAAGAATACCTAAAAGAATATTTATCTCCAACACCAGTAATGTTGCCGATGAACATTCTCGAAGAATTTACCAATGTTATCTCATTAACATTACGTTTGTATGGTAATATTTTTGCGGGTGAAATTGTGTTGAGCTTGCTTGTGCAATTTGCACACTACAATATCGTAGCTGTACCATTTGCATTTATTTTAAATATGCTTTGGACAGGGTTCTCAATTTTCATCTCAGCAATCCAAGCTTACGTATTTGTAATGTTGTCATCAACTTATGTTGGTAAAAAAGTAAATCACGAAGAAGAATAATAAGAAAGGAGAAAGTATATTATGTCAACTCTTATCAATAGTACAAGTCTTGGTAACATTATTATCGTAACTGGCTCTTTTCTTCTCTTGCTTGTTCTCATTAAAATTTTTGCTTGGGAACAATTAACAGGAGTTTTCAAAGCTCGTGAAGAAAAAATCTCTAACGATATTGATGGCGCAGAAGCTGCTCGTGAAAAAGCAGAAGCATTAGCTGCTAAACGCCAAGAAGAGTTAGCTGGCGCTCGTACAGAGGCAACACAAATTATTGATGATGCCAAAGAAACAGGTAAAAATCAAGAGGCTAAAATCGTTGCAGAAGCACGTGAAGAAGCAAGCCGCTTGAAAGCTAAAGCTAATCAAGATATTGAACAAAGTAAAGCAGAAGCTCTTTCAAGTGTTAAGAGTGATGTTGCTGATTTGACTGTTCTTTTAGCAGAAAAAATCATGACAACCAACCTTGACAAAGAAGCTCAAAGCAATCTCATTGATAGCTATCTTGACAAGCTAGGAGATGCCTAATGGATAAAAAGACACAAGCTCTTGTTGAGCAATATGCGAAAAGTCTCGTAGAAATTGCTATTGAAAAAGACAGTTTAGCTGAACTCCAATCAGAAACAGAAGCCTTGTTGTCTGTTTTTGAAGAGACAAACTTAGCTAACTTTTTGTCAAGTTTAGTCGTTTCACGTGATGAAAAAGTAAAACTTGTTAGGTTACTTCAAGAGTCTAGTTCAGTATATATGAACAATTTTCTTGAGGTAATTTTACAAAACGAACGAGAAGTGTTCCTAAAAGACATTTTAGAAGGTGTTCAAAAAGATTTTGTTATTGCAACTAATCAACATGACATTGTTGTGACAACTGCAGTAACTTTAACAGATGAACAAAAAGAACGTATTTTAGCTTTGGTTGCTGAAAAATTCGGTGTTAAAGCTGGAAAACTCGTTGAAAACATTGACGAATCAATCCTCGGTGGATTTATCATTAATGTTAACAATAAAGTAATCGACACAAGCATTCGTCGTCAATTACAAACATTTAAAATGAATTTGAAATAGAAAGTGGTGTGACTTTTGGCAATTAATGCACAAGAAATTAGCGCTTTAATTAAAAAGCAAATTGAAAACTTCCAGCCAAATTTTGACGTCACAGAAACTGGTGTAGTCACTTATATCGGTGATGGTATTGCCCGTGCTCGTGGACTTGATAATGCCATGAGTGGAGAACTTCTCGAATTTTCAAATGGTGCCTTCGGTATGGCTCAAAACCTTGAGTCTAATGACGTTGGTATCATTATTCTTGGAGATTTTTCTACAATTCGTGAAGGTGATGAAGTTAAACGTACTGGTAAAATCATGGAAGTGCCAGTAGGTGAAGCTCTTATTGGTCGTGTCGTAAACCCACTTGGTCAACCAGTGGATGGTCTTGGAGATATCAAGACAACTGCAACTCGTCCAGTTGAAACACCTGCACCAGGCGTTATGCAACGTAAATCAGTTTCTGAACCACTCCAAACTGGTCTTAAAGCGATTGATGCTTTGGTCCCAATTGGACGTGGTCAACGTGAATTAATCATTGGTGACCGTCAAACAGGTAAAACATCTGTTGCGATTGATGCAATTTTGAACCAAAAAGGACAAGATATGATTTGTATCTATGTTGCTATTGGTCAAAAAGAATCAACTGTTCGTACACAAGTTGAAACACTTCGTAAGTACGGTGCTCTTGATTATACAATCGTTGTGACAGCCTCAGCTTCACAACCTTCTCCATTACTTTACATCGCTCCTTATGCTGGTGTGGCAATGGCAGAAGAATTTATGTATAACGGAAAACACGTTTTGATCGTTTATGATGATTTATCAAAACAAGCGGTAGCTTATCGTGAACTCTCACTTCTTCTTCGTCGTCCACCAGGACGTGAAGCTTACCCAGGTGATGTTTTCTATCTTCACAGCCGCTTACTTGAACGTTCAGCTAAAGTTTCTGATGCACTTGGTGGTGGTTCTATCACAGCCCTTCCATTTATTGAAACACAAGCTGGTGATATTTCAGCTTACATCGCAACAAACGTGATTTCTATCACTGATGGACAAATCTTCTTGCAAGAAAATCTTTTTAACTCAGGTATTCGTCCTGCGATTGATGCTGGTTCTTCAGTGTCACGTGTTGGTGGTTCAGCACAAATCAAAGCAATGAAGAAAGTTGCTGGTACCCTTCGTCTTGACTTGGCTTCTTACCGTGAACTTGAAGCCTTTACACAATTCGGTTCTGATTTGGATGCAGCAACACAAGCTAAACTTAATCGTGGACGTCGTACAGTTGAAGTGCTTAAACAACCTGTTCACAAACCACTTCCTGTTGAAAAACAAGTTGTGATTCTTTATGCACTTACTCATGGTTTCTTGGATGATGTGCCAGTTAATGACATTTTAGCATTTGAAGAAGCTTTGTATGATTACTTTGATGCACATTACGAATTAATCTTTGAAACTATCCGTACAACCAAAGATTTACCAGAAGAATCTGTCTTAGATGCAGCTATTAAAGCCTTTAAAGATCAGTCAGAATTCAAATAAGAGGGAGGTAGCATATGGCAGGCTCTCTTAGTGAAATCAAAGGGAAAATTATTTCAACTCAGAAAACAAGTCATATCACTGGTGCCATGCAAATGGTATCAGCTGCAAAATTGACTAAATCTGAGCAAGCAGCACAAGATTTCCAAATCTATGCTTCAAAAATTCGCCAAATTACTACGGATTTATTGAAATCAGAACTTATTAACGGTTCAAAAAATCCAATGTTAGCCGCACGTCCAGTTAAAAAAACAGGTTACATTGTGATTACATCTGATAAAGGACTTGTTGGTGGGTATAATTCTAAAATCTTGAAAGCTATGATGGATCTTATTCAAGAATATCATGCTGAAGATGATAATTATGCTATTATTGCCATCGGTGGTATCGGAGCAGATTTCTTTAAAGCACGTGGTATGAATGTTGTATTTGAATTGCGTGGTTTGGAAGATCAGCCATCATTTGAACAAGTCGGAAATATCATTTCAAAATCTGTTGAAATGTATAAAAACGAATTGTTTGATGAATTATATGTATGTTACAATCACCATGTGAACAGCTTGACAAGTCAAGTTCGTGTCCAACAAATGCTTCCAATTGCAGAATTAGATGCTGATGAAGCGGCAGAAGAAGGGACAACTGGTTTTGAGTTAGAACCAAGTCGTGAATTGATTTTGGAACAACTCTTACCACAATATACTGAAAGTCTCATTTATGGTGCCATTGTTGATGCGAAAACCGCTGAACATGCAGCTGGTATGACAGCTATGCAGACAGCGACTGATAATGCTAAAAACATTATCGCTGACTTAACGACACAATATAACCGTGCTCGTCAAGCAACCATCACAAATGAAATTATTGAAATTGTAGCAGGTGCTAACGCACTAGAATAAAAGTGAGTATTTCGTTTACTCACTAAAACAGGATTGAATTCCTAAAAAATCTAAAAGGAGAAAAACATGAGCTCAGGCAAAATTGCTCAGGTTGTTGGTCCAGTTGTTGACGTTGCGTTTGCAGCTGGGGAAAAATTACCTGAGATTAATAATGCATTGATTGTTTATAAAGATAGCGATAAATCTCAAAAGATCGTTCTTGAAGTTGCTCTTGAACTTGGTGACGGTCTTGTACGTACTATTGCTATGGAATCAACTGATGGGCTTACACGTGGATTAGAAGTTTTTGATACTGGTCGTGCGATTAGTGTACCAGTTGGTAAAGAAACTTTGGGGCGTGTGTTCAACGTTCTTGGGGAGACTATTGACCTTGATGAACCATTTGCTGAAGACGCACCACGTGAACCAATCCACAAAAAAGCACCAGCTTTTGATGAATTATCAACATCATCAGAAATCCTTGAAACAGGTATCAAAGTTATTGACCTTCTTGCACCGTACTTAAAAGGTGGTAAAGTCGGACTTTTCGGTGGTGCCGGTGTTGGTAAAACCGTTCTTATCCAAGAATTGATTCACAACATTGCCCAAGAACACGGTGGTATTTCAGTGTTTACTGGTGTTGGGGAACGTACACGTGAAGGTAATGACCTTTACTGGGAAATGAAAGAATCTGGCGTTATCGAAAAAACAGCCATGGTCTTTGGCCAAATGAATGAACCACCTGGAGCACGTATGCGTGTTGCCCTTACTGGTTTGACTATTGCTGAGTATTTCCGTGATGTTGAAGGACAAGACGTGCTTCTCTTCATTGATAACATCTTTCGTTTCACTCAAGCGGGTTCTGAAGTATCAGCCCTTCTTGGTCGTATGCCGTCAGCCGTTGGTTACCAACCTACATTGGCAACTGAAATGGGGCAATTGCAAGAACGTATCACATCAACTAAAAAAGGTTCTGTTACATCAATCCAAGCCATCTATGTGCCAGCCGATGACTACACTGACCCAGCGCCAGCAACAGCATTCGCTCACTTGGATTCAACAACTAACCTTGAACGTAAGTTGACTCAAATGGGTATCTACCCAGCTGTTGATCCTCTTGCTTCAAGCTCACGTGCCCTTGCACCAGAAATTGTTGGTCAAGAACACTATGAAGTGGCAACAGAAGTACAACGCGTCCTTCAACGTTACCGTGAATTGCAAGATATCATTGCAATCCTTGGTATGGATGAATTGTCTGACGAAGAAAAAACATTGGTTGGACGTGCCCGTCGTATCCAATTCTTCTTGTCACAAAACTTCAACGTTGCCGAACAATTTACAGGTATGCCTGGTTCATACGTACCAGTTGCTGAAACTGTTCGTGGCTTTAAAGAAATCTTGGAAGGAAAATACGATGATTTTCCAGAAGATGCTTTCCGTAACGTAGGTCCAATCGAGGATGTAGTTGAAAAAGCTAAGAAAATGAATTACTAATGAGGTGATACCATGACATATATGACTGTTCAGGTAGTAACACCAGATGGTATCCGCTATGATCACCATGCTAATTTTATTTCAGTAAAAACACCGGATGGTGAAATGGGGATTTTGCCAGAACACATTAACCTCATTGCTCCGCTTACTGTCCACGAAATGAAGATTCGTCGTATTGATTATGAGAATCACGTGGATTGGGTGGCTATCAACGGTGGTATTATTGAAGTGAAAGACAATCTTGTGACAATTGTTGCAGACTCTGCAGAACGTGAACGTGATATTGATGTTAGCCGTGCAGAACGTGCTAAGATTCGCGCAGAACGCAAATTGGAACAAGCTCAAAGTACTCACGATATTGACGAAGTACGCCGTGCACAAGTTGCGCTTCGTCGTGCTTTGAACCGTATCAGTGTTGGTAATAAATAATAAAAAGTCAGCTTTGCTGGCTCAGATTGAAGAAAAAGTCCATTTTGGATATTTTTCTTCAATCTTTTTTTCTTTTTGTTAAAAAATAAAAAACCTTAGGAACACCGTTATATCAGCATTTCTAAGAGTTTATTCAAATCGATAGATACACTCTAAATTTACAATATTTATACTGCTGAGAGGGTTTGTCTACGCTCTGAGTCAGCTTTGCTGGCTTTTTTTGTTATGAGAAGCAAATTTTGCTATAATAAGACTATGGAAATTTTAAATAGTACTGTGACCATTTTGTGTCATTTGATATTCATTGCGATGACGCATCAATTGCTTCGTCAATTGTTTGATTGGTCTAAAATCATTAAAAATTCAGCGGAAAACGTTGGACAACTAAAAGTATTTATCTTGTTTTTTAGCATTGCTATTGGTTATCTCGTCAGTCATTTTTTCCTAGAAATCATTACAATGAGTCAAACTCTTTTCTTGAGTTTTCAATAAAAGCAATAATTTGTAAACTATGATATAATTTTAGGTATTATAATATAAGAATGGAGTTCGTTTTGGATAAAATTATTATTGAAGGTGGTAATACACGTTTGCAAGGAGAAGTAGTGATTGAAGGGGCTAAAAATGCTGTTCTTCCACTCTTGGCTGCAACAATTTTACCTGAGGAAGGAAAGACAATTTTAACCAATGTTCCAATCCTTTCAGATGTTTTTACGATGAATAATGTTGTCCGTGGGTTAAATATTCAAGTTGATTTTGATGAAGCTAACAATAAAATCGAAGTGGATGCTTCTGGTGATATTTTGGATATTGCTCCTTACGAGTATGTTAGTAAGATGCGTGCTTCAATCGTTGTTTTAGGACCAATTTTAGCACGTAATGGACACGCTAAGGTTTCAATGCCTGGTGGTTGCACGATTGGTAGCCGCCCAATTGACCTTCACCTTAAAGGTTTGGAAGCAATGGGAGCTAAGATTACGCAATCTGGTGGTGATATTACGGCGACTGTTGATGGTAAACTTAAAGGAACAACTATCTATATGGATTTTCCGTCTGTTGGAGCTACACAAAACTTGATGATGGCTGCAACTTTAGCAGATGGTGTTACCACTATTGAAAATGTGGCACGTGAGCCAGAGATTGTTGATTTAGCAATGCTTCTTAATAAAATGGGAGCAAACGTTAGAGGTGCAGGTACAGAAACATTAACTATTACTGGCGTTGATAATCTTCATGGTACAGACCACGATGTTGTTCAAGATCGCATTGAAGCGGGCACTTTTATGGTGGCAACAGCAATGACATCAGGAAATGTTCTTATCAAGGATGCTATCTGGGAGCACAACCGTCCATTGATTTCAAAGTTGATTGAGATGGGGGTTACTGTTATTGATGAAGAGGACGGTATTCGTGTGATTGCTGATACATCAAAATTGAAACCTGTAACAGTTAAGACACTTCCCCACCCAGGTTTTCCAACAGATATGCAGGCACAGTTCACAGCATTAATGTCAGTTGTAGATGGTGAATCAACGATGATTGAAACAGTCTTTGAGAACCGCTTCCAACATTTAGAAGAAATGCGTCGTATGGGCTTGCAATCAGAAATTCTACGAGATACAGCCATGATTCATGGAGGTAAAGAACTTCAAGGGGCACCAGTAATGTCAACTGATCTTCGTGCAAGTGCTGCTCTGATTTTGACAGGAATGGTTGCTAGAGGAACAACAACTGTTGGGAAGTTGGTTCACCTTGATCGTGGGTATTATAAATTCCATGAAAAATTGGCTGAGCTAGGTGCAAATATTAAACGCGTAAGTGAGGCTTAAAAATGACAAGTGGCTGGAAATACGTTGCCAAACAATTTATTCTTATTCTGGTAATAGCTCTTTTGTCTTGTTTATTTTTGGCAATTGGTTTGATGATTGGTTATAGTGTCATTGGTGAAGGTAAAAATCCGTTTGCGATTTTATCTTTGGATAAATGGCAATCGATTATTGGAAAATTTACTGGAAATTAATAAGGTTTATTTTAGTGATTGTCTTAGGAACAATTATTATTTAGAAGTGGGATAATCGGCTTTATGATTTGAAATAAAGTAACGGTTTTTCCGCTTTTTTGATGAAAGGAAATTATGGCAAAGAAATCAAAATTGTCTAAACAGATAAAATCCCTGCTGTCTTTGGTGATTTTGTTAGTTGGGATTGGTACTGGTTGGGTGACGATATCAGATTCGAACGACCCGCTCAATCAAGTCGTTTCGTTAATTACTGGTGATTCCTCTTCTGAAATAACATCAAATCAATCGGGTTCTGATTCAGCAACGCCAACACAAGCTTTAGCAGAGACGGTATTAACAGATAGTGTCAAAGAGCAGTTGGGAACAAATATAGAATGGAATGGTGCGGGAGCCTATATTATCAATAATAATCAAACCTCCCTAAATGCAAAAGTTTCAAGTCAACCTTACGCCAACAACAAAACGAAAACGGTGCAAGGTCAGACCGTTCCAACGGTTGCTAATGCTTTGCTAAGTAAGTCAACTCGTCAATACAAAAGTCGTGAGGAGACTGGAAATGGCTCAACGTCTTGGAAGCCAGCTGGTTGGCATCAAGTTCAAGACCTTTCAGGGACTTATAGCCATGCGGTAGATCGTGGTCATTTGCTTGGCTATGCTTTGGTTGGTGGTCTAAAAGGCTTTGATGCGTCAACAAGCAATCCTGACAATGTGGCAACACAGACTGCCTGGGCAAACGAGGCAAATTCGGAAAGTTCAACTGGTCAAAATTACTATGAATCCCTTGTCCGCAAAGCTCTTGACCAAAATAAACGAGTTCGTTACCGTGTTACCTTGATTTACGATGGAGACAATCTTTTAGCAAGTGGCACGCATTTGGAAGCCAAATCATCCGATGGTAGTCTAGAATTTAACGTCTTTATTCCAAATGTGCAAAGCGGACTAACATTTGATTATTATTCAGGTCAAGTTAGTGTGAATTGATTTATTCAATCTTGTCAAATGGCTAAAAATTTGCTAGAATGGGTTATAAATTGAATAGTGTCTTATGAGATTAGTAACCTTATGGCAGTTTTACAGGGAATGGAAGCCGTGACTGGAAGCTTCCTAGATGAAAGTTTGGCGAATTCACTCATGTTAAAGACGATAAATTAAGGTCTGCTAGTCAGATAAAAAACGGATGGTACCGCGTGTCAACGCTCCGCTATTGGAGTGTGGCACGTTTTTTCGTTTAAAAACATTTAGGGTCTTACCCAAGGAAGGAATTTTAATGGATTTACAAGCGCAGTTAGAGGAATTAAAATCATCTACGCAAGCTAAATTGGCTGAAATGCGTGGAAACAATGCAAAAGAACTTCAAGAATTACGTGTGCAAGTTCTTGGGAAAAAAGGATCATTGACAGAATTATTGAAAGGTTTGAAAGATCTTTCTAAAGAAATGCGTCCAGTTGTCGGAAAACAAGTCAATGAAGTCCGTGATGTTTTGACAAAAGCTTTCGAAGAACAAGCTAAAATTGTTGAAGCCGCTAAAATCCAGGCACAACTAGAATCAGAAAGTTTGGATGTGACACTTCCAGGACGTCAAGTTAACCTTGGTAACCGTCATGTCTTGACGCAAACAAGTGAAGAAATCGAAGATATTTTCCTTGGTATGGGATTCCAAGTTGTTGATGGTTACGAAGTAGAATCTGACTATTATAACTTTGAGCGTATGAATTTGCCAAAAGACCACCCAGCGCGTGACATGCAAGATACGTTCTACATTACTGAAGAAATCTTGCTTCGTACGCACACAAGTCCTGTGCAAGCACGTACACTTGATAAACACGACTTTTCTAAAGGTCCTTTGAAAATGATTTCACCAGGGCGTGTTTTCCGTCGTGACACAGATGATGCGACTCACAGCCACCAATTCCACCAAATCGAAGGTCTTGTTGTTGGGGAAAACATTTCTATGGGTGACCTAAAAGGAACGCTTGAAATGATTATCAAGAAAATGTTTGGTGAAGACCGTAAAATTCGTCTTCGTCCATCATACTTCCCATTTACTGAACCATCAGTAGAAGTTGACGTCTCATGCTTCAAATGTGGTGGTAAAGGATGTAACGTATGTAAGAAAACTGGTTGGATTGAAATCCTTGGTGCTGGTATGGTACACCCTCGCGTTTTGGAAATGTCTGGTGTTGATTCTGAAAAATATTCTGGCTTTGCTTTTGGTCTTGGTCAAGAACGTATCGCAATGCTTCGCTATGGTATCAATGATATCCGTGGTTTCTATCAAGGCGATGTCCGTTTCTCAGAACAATTTAAATAAAACGAGATAACCGAAAAACGATTGGAGGAAAAGATATGTCAGAAATAGAAGTTGAGAAAGTGACATTGGATAAATTAAGTATCTTTCAAGAACTTAATATTCAGACTTTTCGCGAAACTTTTGCTTTTGATAATACCGAAGAAGAACTTCAACAGTTTTTCGATGATAGTTACACTTTAGAACAACTCGAAAAAGGGGTAGCTGACCTAGAATCTGATGTTCATTTTGTCTTAGTTGATGGGCGTTACACAGACTGAACATGACCTAGAAAATGCCTTTGAAATTCAACGCATTTACATTCTTAACGAGTGTCAAAGATTAGGCTTAAGTAAGAAATTATTTGGGCTAGCGCTTGATGTGGCAAAAGAAGGCAGCTTTGATTGGGCTTGGTTAGGTGTCTAGGAACATAATATTAAGGCACAAGGGTTCTATCGAAAATATGGTTTTGAAAAATTTTCAGAACACTCTTTTAAAGTTGGCGATAAAGTAGATACAGATTGGCTTTTGAGAAAAGTCCTGAAAGAATAACAGTAGAAAGGGATAAAGAAGCTTGCCTGTCAAACGTATTTTGACTGCGAAAAGCTTTTAACACATTATTATGTTAGTAAGTTATAAATGGTTAAAAGAGCTTGTTGATGTTGATGTAACAACATATGAGCTTTCTGAAAAAATGTCAACAACAGGGATTGAAGTCGAAGGTGTTTCAACACCGTCTGAAGGCTTGACAAAACTAGTTGTTGGTCACGTTGTATCTTGTGAAGATGTTCCAGAAACACATTTGCACCTTTGCCAAGTGGATACTGGTGATGAAGAGTTGCGTCAAATTGTCTGCGGTGCTCCAAATGTGACTGCTGGTATCAACGTTATCGTGGCTGTTCCAGGTGCACGTATTGCTGATAACTACAAAATCAAAAAAGGTAAAATCCGTGGCATGGAATCACTTGGGATGATTTGCTCACTCCAAGAACTTGGTTTGCCAGATTCTATCATTCCAAGAGAATTTTCAGACGGTATTCAAATTTTGCCAGAAGATGCTAAGCCAGGTGATAGCATTTTCCCATATCTTGATTTAGACGATGAAATTGTTGAATTGTCAATCACGCCAAATCGTGCGGATGCTCTTTCTATGCGTGGTGTTGCTCACGAAGTGGCTGCCATTTATGGTAAAGAAGTTCATTTCCCAGAAAAAGAACTTAAAGAAGTTTCTAAAGCAGCAAAAGATGTTATCAACGTTGCTATTGAATCTGATAAAGTCTTGACTTACAAAGCGCGCGTGGTTGAAAATGTGACTGTTAAACCAAGTCCACAATGGTTGCAAAACCTTTTGATGAACGCTGGTATCCGTCCAATCAATAACGTTGTTGATGTGACAAACTATGTCTTGTTGTACTTTGGTCAACCAATGCATGCCTTTGATTTGAACAAATTTGAAGATAACAAAATCGTTGCCCGCAATGCGCGTGCTGGTGAGAAATTGGTTACTCTTGACGGCGAAGAACGTGAATTGATTGCTGAAGACCTTGTTATCACAGTTGCTGATAAACCAGTTGCACTTGCAGGTGTTATGGGTGGTCAAGCTACTGAAATTGATGACAATTCTAAAAACGTTGTACTTGAAGCGGCAGTCTTTGACGGAACATCAATTCGTAAAACAAGCGGTCGTTTGAACCTTCGTTCTGAAAGTTCATCACGTTTTGAAAAAGGTATCAACTATGCAACTGTTGCTGAAGCTCTTGATTTTGCAGCTGCAATGCTTACAGAATTAGCTGACGGTGATGTTCTTGCTGGTAGTGTTGAAGCTGGTTCAGTTCCAACTGAAGCTGTTGAAGTATCAACAACACTTGATTATGTTAACGTTCGTTTGGGAACAGAATTGACTTACGCTGACATTGAAGATGTCTTTGCCAAACTTGGCTTTGGTTTGTCAGGAAAAGCAGATGAATTTACAGTTTCTGTGCCACGTCGTCGTTGGGATATTGCTATCCAAGCTGATTTGGTTGAAGAAATCGCACGTATTTATGGTTATGATAACCTCCCAACTACACTTCCAGAAGCTGCAGGTACAGCAGGTGAATTGACAGCAACACAAAAATTACGTCGTAAAATGCGTTCAATCGCTGAGGGTGCTGGTTTGACTGAAATCGTCTCATACGCTTTGACAACACCTGAAAAAGCAACTGAATTTACATTGCAACCAAGCAACTTGACAGAATTGATGTGGCCAATGTCGGTAGAACGCTCAGTTCTTCGCCAAAATGTTATTTCTGGTATGCTTGATACTGTGGCTTACAACGTTGCTCGTAAAAATAGCAACGTGGCAATCTACGAAATCGGTAAAGTTTTTGAACAAAAAGGTAATCCAAAAGAAGAATTGCCAAACGAAGTCAACACATTTGCCTTTGCGATTTCTGGATTGGTTGCTGAAAAAGATTTCCAAACAAAAGCAACGCCAGTTGATTTCTTCTATGCGAAAGGTATCGTTGAAGCTATCTTTGCCAAACTTGATTTGACAGTTGATTATGTAGCTGAAAAAGGTCTTGCTAGCATGCACCCAGGTCGTACAGCAAGCATTTACTTGGGCGGTCAATTAGTTGGTTTTGTTGGACAAGTTCACCCACAAACTGCTAAAAACTACAACGTTCCAGAAACTCACGTGGCTGAATTGAATTTGGATATCATTGAAGCAGCGCTTCACGCTGACAAAGCGTTTGTTGAAATCACTAAATTCCCTACTGTTTCTCGTGACATTGCTTTGCTATTACCGGCAGCAACAACTCATAAAGAAATCCTAGCAGCGATTGAATCAGCTAAAGTGAAACGTTTGACTGACATCAAACTCTTTGATGTTTATGCTGGAGCAAATATCGCTGAAGGCATGAAATCAATGGCTTACAGCCTCACATTCCAAAATCCAAATGACAACTTAACTGATGAAGAAGTTGCTAAATACATGGATAAAATCACTAAATTCCTTGTTGACCAACTCGGCGCAGAAGTTCGTTAATTTCCAAACTCATTGTGCTATTTTGGGTAATATAGATGATTCCCACCATTACGAAAGTAGTGGTGGGATTTTTGATGATTGTTGAGAGCTTATAAACACTTTGAAATCTGGTATAATAGGAGTAACGATTTGCTTAATGAAGGTATGTTATGAAATTACTATACACAGATATTCAGTATGATATGACTGAAATTTTAGTTGGAGAGGCAGTAGCTCAGGCAGATGCTGGTAAGCGTGTTTTTTACATTGCTCCCAACTCTTTATCTTTTGAAAAAGAAAGAGCAGTTTTGGAGTTGTTACGAGACGAAGCTTCTTTTGCGATTACGGTAACACGTTTTGCTCAAATGGCTCGTTATTTTGTGTTAAATGAAGCGCAGGTCAAGGAAAGCATTGATGACAATGGCTTGGCTATGATTTTTTATCGTGCTTTGTCACATTTTTCAGATACAGATTTGAAAGTTTTTGGGCGTTTGAAGCAGGATACGAATTTTATCAAGCAGTTGGTTGATTTGTACAAAGAATTAAAAACGGCTAACATGACTGTGCTTAATTTGACAGAATTGCATTCAGCGGAGAAGCAGGAAGATTTGGTGAAAATCTTTTTAGCGGTTAATGATATTTTGCTTGCCAATCAGTATGATAATCAGAGCAAGATTGCTTATTTTGCAAAGCAGGTTGAGGCAGGACATTTGGATGCCACGCTTGAAAATGTGAGCCTTGTCATTGACGGTTTTACACGCTTTTCAGCAGAAGAAGAGTATCTAGTAAGCTTGCTTGAAGAAAAATGTGCGCAAGTGATTATCGGAACTTACAGTAGTCAAAAGGCGTATAGAGCGGCATTTTCGACGGGAAATATTTACCAAGCGAGTTTAGATTTCTTGCGTGGTTTAGCGGCTAAATTCCATGCGCAACCGCAGTATGTTGAAAGTTCTCAGAAATCTCACGAGGCTTTTTCAAAATTATCAAAATTATTCGAAGCAAAGCACGACTTTACGAGTTCAGATGTGACGCTGACGGCTGATGATAAAAAACATTACGCTATTTGGGATGTCATTAATCAGAAAGAAGAGGTCGAGCATGTGGCAAAAGCTATTCGTCATAAGCTTTATCAAGGGTATCGTTACAAGGATATTTTAGTGCTCTTAGGTGATGTGGACAGCTATCGTTTGCAAATTGGCAAGATTTTTGACAAATATGACATTCCTTATTATTTCGGAAAAGCGGAGTCAATGAGTGACCACCCTTTGGTGCATTTTATTGATTCGTTGGAGCGTGTGAAGCGTTATCGTTTTCGTACCGAAGATGTTGTTGATCTGTTAAAAACAGGGCTTTATGGAAATTTCAAGCAAGAAGATTTAGACCTTTTTGAGCAATATTTGATTTATGCTGATATTAAGGGACAAAGCAAATTTGCCAAGGAGTTCACGATTGTTTATAAAGGAAAAAAACATTTAGCCTTTGTTAATCGCATGCGCGAGCAAATCATGACGCCTTTACTTGCTTTATTTAAGGCGCAAAAGCAACGTGGCTCTAGTTTGCTTGAGAAATTAATGACATTTTTACACGCCATTCATTTGCCTGATAATCTAGAAGGCATGGTAGCGACTTTTTCAGAAAATGAACAAGAAAAGCATGAGCAAGTTTGGCGGACATTTACAGGTATTTTAACGCAATTTCAAACGATTTTTGGGCAAGAAAAGTTATCGCTGGACGACTGTTTGTCCTTGATTCGTAGCGGAATGTTAGCTGCGCAGTACCGTGTAGTGCCTGCAACGGTTGATGTTGTTTCGGTCAAATCTTATGATTTGGTGGAACCGCACACCAATAAATTTGTCTTTGCTTTGGGCATGACGCAGGCACATTTTCCAAAAATTGCGCAAAATAGTAGTCTGATTTCAGATGAAGAACGTGCCCAAATCAACGAATCAACTGATGATAATCAACGTTTTGATATTGTTAGTCGCGAAAATATCAAGAAAAATCATTTTGCTGCCCTATCGTTATTTAACTCGGCGACAGAAGAATTGGTGCTTAGTCTGCCACAAATTGCCAACGAAGCCGAAGATACGGAATCTTCTTACTTAACCGAATTAGCTAGCTTTGGTGTGCCAGTTCTTGCTAAAGGTCGTAATCGTTTGTCAACGGATGCTGAGGACATTGGTAATTATAAGGCCTTATTGTCTTGTGTGATTGAAGTCAATCGTTTGGCGATTGAAGAAGAGCGTGAACTTAGCAAGGAAGAGCAAACTTTCTGGTCAGTTGCTGTTCGTTATCTTCGAAAAAAATTGGCAGCAGAAGGCATTGAATTGCCGCTGATTAAGGATAATATGCAAACTAAGACGGTCTCTGCCGACGTGATTGAGGCACGTTTTCCAAGTGATGAGCCGATTTTGTTATCATCATCTGCAGTCACTACCTTCTACAATAATCAGTATAAATATTTCTTGCAATATGTTCTTGGCTTGCAAGAGGTTGAGACGATTCACCCAGATGCCAGAAATCATGGTACCTACCTGCATCGTGTTTTTGAATTGGTCATGAAAGATGATTCAAACCATTCTTTTGATAGCAAACTTGATAAAGCTATTCAGATAACGAATTTGGAAGACGATTTCAAATTTGTTTACGAAGAAGATGAAGAAAGTCATTATTCTTTGACTGTCTTGGAAGATATTGCTAGAAGTACAGCAACGATTTTACGTGATGATGCTCAGATTCAAGTTGAAAGTGAAGAAGAAACGTTTGAATTAATGATTGCAAATAGTGTTCGTATCAGAGGAATTATTGACCGTGTTGACCGCTTATCAGACGGCAGTCTTGGCATTGTGGATTACAAATCAAGTCGCAATACTTTTGATATTCAGAAATTCTACAATGGTTTAAGTCCGCAATTGGTGACTTATGTGCAAGCTTTGCGTGATAAAAAAGGCTTGAGCGAGTCGGAGCATATTTTTGGTGCTATGTATTTGCATATGCAAGAGCCAAAAGTTGATTTGTCATCGGTGGCTACAACAGAGAAAATTTTAGAAAATTTGGCTAAAGAGTTGACTTATCGTGGTCTATTCTTGGAAGATGAAAAAGCGTATTTAGCCAATGGTCGCTATCATCTGAATGATTCGCTTTACAGTCAAGAAGAACTTGAGATTTTGCTAGCTTATAATCAAAACTTATATCTGAAAGCAGCAGAGCAGATTAAGAAAGGGCATTTCTTGATTAATCCTTATAGTGAGGACGGTAAGTCAGTTCAAGGAGACCAATTGAAGGCAATCACACGATTTGAGGCTGACCGCCATATGCCTTATGCTCGCAAATGGTATAAATTACCAAGAAAAGATAGACGTCAAGGCTTTTTGAGCCTAATGCAAGAAGAGGAGGAAACAGATGATCTTTAAACCATTTCTAACGTCAGAAGACATTTCTTCTCTACAAATCCAAGAAGCACAGTCATCCAAAAAACAAAAACGCACGCCAGAACAAATCGAAGCTATTTATAGTTATGGCAATAATATTTTGGTGTCTGCATCGGCTGGTTCTGGGAAAACCTTTGTCATGGTTGAACGCATTATTGATAAAATTTTGCGTGGTGTGACGATTGACCAGCTATTCATTTCAACCTTCACGGTCAAGGCTGCTGGGGAATTAAAAGAGCGTATTGAGAAGAAAATTAGCCAAGCTCTGCAAGAAACGACTGACAATGATTTGAAAAATTATCTCAATGAGCAGTTGCTGGGCTTACAGACAGCTGATATTGGAACCATGGATGCTTTTACGCAGAAATTGGTCAATCAATACGGCTACACGCTGGGAATTTCACCAACTTTCCGTATTATGACGGATAAGAGTGAGCAAGATATTTTGAAAAATGAAGTCTTTTTTGACCTTTTTTCTGATTACATGACAGGAAATAATGCTGAGCTTTTTCGTCAATTAGTGCGGAATTTTTCTGGTAATCGTAAGGATAGCACCGCTTTTAGAGGCATTGTTTATAAAATTTATGATTTTAGTCAAGCAACCGATAATCCACAGAAGTGGTTGGCAGAAGTATTTTTAAAAGGTGCTAAAACTTATACCGATTTTTCAGCAATTCCTGACCAAGAAGTCACGGATTTTCTGACTTGCTTGCATGATACGGCTGACCAGTTGCAAGATGTGACTGATTTAGAAGACTACAAGCAAAAAACAGCCAAAGGAACACCCACAGCCAATTATAAAAAGCATTTGAATATCATTGAGCATTTGCGTGAATGGGCACAGCATTTTGAAACTCTTTATGGTCGTGACGGACTTGGACGGTTGGCGACAGATGTGGCGAAATTGCTTCCAGCTGGTCCTGCTGTGACAGTTGCAGGAACGAAATATCCCGTCTTTAAAACCTTACAGGGGCGTTTGACTGGTTTGAAACATTTGGAAACCATTTTTAAATACCAGCCAGAAAGCCTTCCGTTGCTAGAGCTATTGCAGGCATTTATGCAAGATTTTTCAGAGCAATATTTACAAGCGAAAATCCAAGAAAATGCTTTTGAATTTTCGGATATTGCCCATTTTGCCATTCAGATTTTGGAAGAAAACGCTGATATTCGTGAACTTTATCAGAATAAGTATCACGAAGTCATGGTCGATGAGTACCAAGATAATAACCACACGCAAGAACGCATGTTGGAGTTGTTGTCGAATGGTCATAATCGATTTATGGTGGGGGATATCAAGCAATCCATTTACCGCTTCCGTCAAGCCGACCCACAGATTTTTAACCAAAAATTTAAAGATTTTCAAGAACATCCTGACCATGGGAAATTAATTTTGTTAAAAGAGAATTTCCGTAGTCAGTCAGAAGTTTTAGATGCGACAAACAGTATTTTTACGCATTTAATGGACGAGGCTGTTGGTGAGATTTTGTACGATGACACACATAAATTGGTCGCTGGAAGCCCTGCTCAAAAGGAAAGTCACCCAGAAAATAAAACGCAAGTGCTTATCTACGACATTGATAACAATAGTGACTTGCCAAGTGATGCCGAAGAAGGACAAATCAACCCTAACGAAGTCAAGTTAGTGGCTAAAGAAATCATTCGTTTGCACAATGAGGAACACGTTGCTTTCGAGGATATTACCTTGTTGGTCTCATCACGCACGCGTAACGACGGTATTTTACAAACCTTTGAACACTATGGTATTCCTTTGGTGACTGACGGTGGTGAGCAAAATTACCTTAAATCAGTCGAAGTCATGGTTATGCTTGACACGCTTCGCGCCCTTGATAATCCGCTCAATGACTATGCCTTAGTGGCACTCATGCGTTCACCGATGTTTTCATTCAATGAAGATGAGCTGGCACGCCTTGCGCTACAAACAACAGAAGATGACCATAGAGCTAATTTGTATCAAAAATTGGAGCATGCTTTAGCTGGCAAAGGAAGTCATAATGAATTGATGACAATCACTTTACATGATAAATTGGCTGATTTTATGGCTTGTTTTGTTGCTTGGCGTGAATTTGCCAAATGGCATGCGCTTTATGACTTGATTTGGAAAATTTACAACGACAGATTTTACTATGATTACGTGGGCAATTTACCACGTGCTGAGCAACGTCAAGCGAATTTATATGCTTTAGCTCTTCGTGCCAATAATTTTGAACGAACTGGTTTTAAAGGACTCTCACGATTTATTCGCATGATTGATAAGGTGTTAGAAAGTGAGAATGATCTTGCGGACGTTGAGGTGGCTCTGCCTAAAAATGCGGTGAACTTGATGACTATTCATAAAAGTAAAGGTCTCGAGTTCAAGTATGTTTTCATTTTGAATATTGACAAGAAATTTAGTATTCAGGATTTGATGTCACCCTTGATTTTATCACGTCAAAATGGTGCAGGTATCAAGTATCTAGCTGATATGAAAGGAGAGTTGGAAACGGACGTTTTCCCAACAGTCAAGGTTAGCATGGATACCTTGCCTTACCAGCTCAATAAGCGTGAATTGCGCTTAGCTACGCTTTCAGAACAAATGCGATTGTTTTACGTTGCCATGACCCGCGCAGAAAAGAAATTGTATTTGGTCGGAAAAGCAAGCTCCGAAAAGTTAGTGGATAAATATAGCGGTAAATCAGAAAACAATCATTTGCCAGTGGCAGAACGTGAGAATTTCATGACCTTTCAAGATTGGGTGTTAGCCATTTATGAGGCTTATAGCAAGGAGAACACGCCTTTTGCCGTTGATTTTGTCACGGACGAAGATTTGACAGATGATAAGATTGGTAAAATTGAAGTCACTTCTGTGATAACGCCAGATGATTTGACAGATAACCGCCAGTCTGAAAATATCACGGAAGCCGTGGATAGATTGGAAGCGGTCGAAAAGTTAAATGCGAAGTACCACGCAGCCATCAATTTGCCAAGTTTGAGAACGCCAAGTCAGGTCAAAAAACTCTATGAGCCAGTTATGGATACTGACGGTGTTGACGTGATGACAAAAGCCTATCAAGCACAACCAACATTTGAATTGCCAGATTTTTCGAAGAAAGCCAAAATTGAAGCGACAGCCATTGGTTCGGCAATGCATGAACTCATGCAACGTATTCCTCTATCAAAACAGGTGACGATAGCCGATATTACCGCGGCGTTAGCCCAAGTTTCGGCAGAAGATGAGGTGAAAGCACGTATTCGTTTGGAAAATGTCCTAGCCTTTTTTGAAAATTCAGAGCTCGGTCAGTTGATTCAGCAACATACGGACAAGATTTATCGTGAAGCACCTTTTGCCATGTTAAAAGAGGACCCTGACAGTAAGGAAAAATTCGTTGTCCGTGGGATTGTCGATGGTTACCTTGTCTTAGATGACCGCATCGTACTCTTTGATTACAAGACTGATAAATACAAAAATAGCGAGGAAATCAAGGAACGCTATCAAGGACAAATGGCTTTATATGCAGAAGCTCTCAGCAAGTCTTATGATAGAAAAAACGTTGATAAATACCTCGTTTTGCTTGGTGGCGAACAGCTAGAAGTTGTTAAACTATAAAATATCATATTGTTTTATCACTTGAATAAAAATAACCCTCTGAGATGTTCTTATCTCAGAGGGTTATTAGTTGTAAATGAAATGATTTTTGAATTCAGAGAATATTAGCTCCAGAATTTAGCAGCAATTTCTTGCCCTTGTTTGATTTTAGCCCATTGTTGTGGAATAGCGAGTTCATTTCCAGAGTCACATGAGGCAAAACCACATTGGTGAGAAAGGAAAAGACGTTCTTTAGGGATGATGTTGCTTGCTTCTTCTAAAAGTTTTAGAGCGCGTTCTTCATCATCAAGGTTAGTTGTTTTACTTGAAAGTAGCCCAAGAACTACTTCAGCATCCCTATCTTTCAAACTTTCAAGAGCTTTAAGGTCACCAGAGACTTCGCTGTCCCATTCAAGGAAGAAGCGGTCGTAGTGTTGCTCTTTCAAGAATTTTGTGGCGATAGCTTCATAAGTGCCACCAGCAGCAGAACGACTTTCGTAATTTCCACGGCAGTTATGTGTCCAAACTTTTAGCCCAAGTTTATGTCCATAGTCAGCAACTTCGTTGTTAATAGCGATGAATTCATCTGCCAAGTCTGCTAAACCACCATTTCCTTCCGCAAAAAAACTAGCAGGATTAGATTCGTCAAAAAGTTCCCAGAGACAATCGTCAAATTGGATGATTTCTCCACCAGCTTCTTTGTATTCTGTTAAAAATTCCTTGTAAGCGTTGATAAGACCAGCTTTTAGTTCTTCATTTGTCTTGTAAACTTGATTTTCCCCAGCCAATCCGTCAAAAATCGCCAATTCAGTGTAAGCATGCGCAGGTCCCCAAATGGTTAATTTGGTAGCTGTATCGCCAGCTTCTTGTTTAACGAGTTTAAAAATATCAAGAAAATGATGATTTTTACCAGAAAGTGGTTCAGTGATACGAATGCCAATGTCTTTGCGTGTTTCAAATTGACCACCGTCATGGTCTTGGAAAGTGTAACCATGGTCAGCAATATAGCGTTCGATACCTTTTAGTCCCCATACAAAATCAAGGTGCCACATTGATTTTGAATATTCACCGTCAGTGATAATATCAATACCGTTTGCCTTTTCTTCAGCAATTATTTTTTTGATGTCAGCTGTTTCGGTTTCTTGATAGCCGTCAAAAGCATCATAGAAAGGGTAAACAATATCATCACGATGTTCAATCGCTGTTTTATATTCACGTAAGTCTGCTGGTCGCAAAAGCGAACCAACGAGTTGAAATTTTGAATTAGCCATTTCAAATACCTCTTTATCTTTCTGTGTTCATTGTATAAAAGCTTTGCTATTTTGAAAAATAGTTATTTTTATAGGCTTATATATAGTTACAAACTATAACGAAAAAAGTATGTATTTGTCTGAAAATTTGGTAAAATAGGAAAAACTGACAAAAATTTTTGATGGGGCTTAAAGGACATCTAACATAAAATACGGCGAGGTAAAACCAATGCGTGATAATCACTTACACACACATTTTTCTTATGATTCGGATGCTCGATTCGAGGATTACTTAGAGCACTATGACGGCGATATTGTGACAACAGAGCACTACGATTTATCAAATCCTTATACGAAACAAGATGACATTCCTGATTATGATGCTTATTCTAAGGAAATAGCTGAGCTGAATGTCAAATATGGTAATCGCATCAAGCGTGGTATTGAGATTGGTTATTATGAGCCACGCGAGGCAGATATTACAGCTTTCTTGGCAAATAAAGATTATGATTTGAAACTATTGTCAGTTCACCACAATGGTATTAATGATTATCTAGATGATGAAGTGGCTGACATGGATAAAAATGCCATTATTCAAGAATATCTCGACAAATTGGAACATGCTATTGGTCGTGTAGAGGCAGACGTTTTAGCTCATTTTGATTATGGTTTTCGACTTTTTGAGGTTTCTGTGGCAGAATTACAAGTCTATGAAGAACAGCTCCGCCGCATTTTCCAAAAAATGATTGATTTTGATTTGGCATTTGAGTTAAATAGTAAATCAATGTACCTCTATCATCACGAGGACCTTTATCGCTATGCCTTAGGCTTGGTAAGAGAATTAGGTGGACATAAGTATTCCATTGGTTCAGACGGGCACAAGTTGGAGCATTTCCGCTTAGCTTTTGACAAAATACAAGCATTGCTAGACGAATGTGATATCAAAGAATGGGAGATTTTATAAAGGGAAATTTAGGATGAAAATCGTATTTTTACATGGTTTAGGACAAGACGAAACATCTTGGGATGAAGTGATAAAGGCATTGCCGAATCACGACTGTTTGAGTGTCAAGTTATTTGAAAGGGATGTTTTCCCAACAGATTTCAAAGTGTTGGAAGATAAAGTTCTTAGTATTCTGGAAAGTATTGATGAAGATTTTATTCTTGTAGGGTTATCACTAGGTGGCATGCTAGCGCTTGATATGATTCAGTTTAATTTGGCAAATCTAAAAGGGATTGTGGTTTCGGGTGGTCAATATAAAATGAAGGGGAATTTAGCTTTTTATATGCAATATCTACTTTTTGCTTGCACCCCAGCTCGGGTATTTGAAAAACAAGGTGTTGACAAACATGCCATGAAATCATTTTACGGAGGGCTTTCACAGTTCAATTTAGCTAAAGTATTAACAGAGGTTGAGTTACCAGTTCAACTTATTTGTGGCCAAAATGATAAGGCAAACTTACCAGCAGCAAAAGCCATGCACAAACTAATGACTAATTCACAGTTGAACATTATCCCAGATAGTGGGCATGTGTTAAATACAGAGTGTCCAGATGATTTTGCTAATATTATTAAAAACTTTCTAAATAGAATCATGTAGTCAATCTAGGCAAATTTTTAATAAAAAAACGCTATGAGCAATCTAACTCATAGCATTTTTTATACTTTTTTCAGCAATTAGTGAGAAACACGTTTGCGGGCTGCTTTTTTACGGTTTTCTTGAATGAAAGCAGCTTTTTCTTCTTCAGGATCAATAATGTTTTTCTTAATTGCAAAAACAGCGCCAGCAACAGTAGCAGCAGTAGCTACAACTCCAGTAGCAAGTCCTTTAGCAAATGCAAATTTTTTAGCCATAATAATTTTCCTCCTTACTGATAAGAACAGCGGGCAAAATCGATAATACCCATTATTAAGCAACGGAACGCAAACTTCTTGTCCAATCGCCTTTATGTTATAATAATGGTAACGAAAAATGACTTAAAATTCAAGTGAAAACGTTATTTTTATTAAAAAATAGGGCTTAGGACGGATATAAAGACGAGATGTCAGAAAAAATAAAATTAATTGTAGTAGTTGGTCCGACAGCTGTTGGAAAAACAGCTTTGGGAATTGAGTTGGCACAACAATTTAATGGTGAAATTATCAGCGGTGATAGCCAACAAGTTTACCGCCATTTGAACATTGGAACGGCTAAGGCAACTCCTGAAGAGCAGGCGGCAGTACCGCATCATTTAATCGATGTGCGTGATGTTGATGCCAATTATTCTGTTTACGATTTTGTGGCGGAAGCCAGTCAAGCAATTATGGAGATTGCTAGTCGTGGCAAAGTACCTATTATCGTTGGTGGTACAGGCTTGTATTTGCAGAGCTTACTTGAAGGGTATCACTTAGGTGGCGAGGTTGACCAAGAAAAACTATTGGCTTATCGTAAAGACTTGGAACAATTATCAGATGAGGTTTTATTTGAAAAAATAGCAGATCTGGGAAAAAAGATTCCAGAGATAAATCGTCGTCGTGCCATTCGTGCCTTGGAACTAGCCAAATTTGGGCAAAATCTTGAAAACAAAGAAACGAATTACGAGGCGCTTCTCATTGGGTTAAATGATGACCGTCAGGTGCTTTATGACCGTATCAATCACCGTGTTGACCTGATGCTTGAAAAGGGTATTTTGGATGAAGCCAAATGGCTTTATGATAATCACCGTAATGTTCAAGCAGCGCGAGCGATTGGTTATAAAGAGCTTTTTCCATATTTTACAGGCGACGCTTCTTTGGAAGACTGTGTCGAAAAACTCAAGCAGAACACACGCCGTTTCGCCAAGCGCCAATTGACGTGGTTCAGAAATCGCATGGCTGTCAATTTTTACACTGTTTCAGAAGTTGATTTTAAAGAAACTGTTATTCAAGAAGTTAACAAATTTTTAAAATAGAGAGAATTATGTGCGACGCACTTTTTTGTCATAGAGATTATAATGAAATGTCAGAAGAGAGTAACAGGGTTTCTCCTACTTTTTGGAACTTTTTATGTTATAATGATAGTTACGGATTAAAGAGAAAGGGGTGAGCAGATGATTGAAACAAGCAAGCGTCAGGAGCGTGTTATTTTACTAGGTGTTGAGTTGCCAGAGACGGAAAATTTTGAGATGTCAATGGAAGAATTAGCTTCTCTAGCTAAGACGGCAGGGGCAGAAGTTGTCTCTTCTTATCGTCAAAAGCGTGAAAAATACGACAGTAAGTCTTTGATTGGTTCGGGCAAATTAGCCGAGATTAAAGCGATTGTGGAGGCTGATGAGATTGACACCGTTATTGTCAATGACCGCTTGACTCCTCGGCAAAATGTCAATTTGGAAGTTGAACTTGGTGTCAAAGTGATTGACCGTATGCAGTTAATTCTGGATATTTTTGCCATGCGGGCACGTAGTCATGAGGGGAAATTGCAAGTTCATCTCGCTCAGCTCAAATATATGTTGCCACGTCTTGTCGGACAAGGGGTTATGTTGAGCCGACAAGCTGGTGGTATCGGTAGTCGTGGTCCTGGTGAAAGTCAATTGGAGCTTAATCGCCGCTCAATTCGTCATCAAATTTCAGATATTGAACGTCAACTAAAGGTTGTCGAAAAAAATCGTGAAACAGGTCGTGAAAAACGCACCGAATCACAAGTGTTTAAAATCGGTTTAATTGGTTACACTAATGCTGGAAAATCAACGATTATGAACGTTTTAACCAATGATAAACAGTATGAAGCTGATGAATTGTTTGCAACTTTGGATGCAACAACCAAACAAATTTATTTACAAAATCAATTTCAGGTGACGCTGACGGATACTGTTGGATTTATCCAAAATTTACCGACAGAGCTGGTTGCTGCGTTTAAGTCAACTTTGGAAGAAAGTCGTAACGTTGACCTTTTGTTGCACGTTATTGATGCCAGCGATCCAAATCATGCGGAGCATGAAAAAGTGGTTTTGAATTTGTTAAAAGAGCTAGACATGCTAGATATTCCGCGCCTAGCTGTTTATAACAAAATGGATGTTGCGGAGCATTTGGTGGCAACAGCTTTTCCAAATGTGCGTATTTCTGCGCGTGATAAGGACGCTCGCACACTCTTACGCCGTTTGATTATCAATGAAATTCGTGAGATTTTTGAGCCATTTAGCATTCGTGTTCACCAAAGTCAGGCTTACAAACTGTATGAGTTAAATAAAATTGCTTTGCTAGACCATTATGACTTTGCCCAAGAATACGAAACCATTACTGGCTACATTAATCCTAAAAATAAATGGAGACTAGAAGAATTTTATGACTGATTATATAAGCTTGGCTTTAAAATACGGTGGTTTTACATCACTCGATAAAGTTTATTTACAAAATACCTTGGAGCAGTTGACGGATGAGCAAAAACTCAGTTTTATCACACCGCCACCAAGTGTTATCAATGCTTATTTTGCGGAAATGTATCAAAAACAATCTCCAGAAGCCGCAACAGATTATTATTTTGAATTATCTAAAGAATTGCATTTGTTAAATGCTAACCCATCTTTTGATGAATACAAGCCCTTTATTCGCTTGAATTTATCAGGGAAATCATATGGTTTTACCTATGAAAATGATCAAGAAGTGGCGCGTGTTTTTTCTGAAAAGAATGAGACGTTAGCTATAGATATTTTGTTTGAATTGGCACAGGTTTTCCCACAATACAAGGTTTACGTGGAAGAAGGACACATAAAGATGTCAAAAATGGATTTTAATGAAGAAGTCCTTGAGGACCTAACGCCACAAGAAAGTCTGCTCGGCCATGTTTCAAAATTAAAAGGAAATGTGGTTAAGCTACAAAGTTTTAATCGTGATGAATTAGTAGAATTACTAGCTCACTACAAAGGACAAGTTTATTATACCTTTGATCATCGTGAGTTCATCGCTTATGTAAAAGTACAGTAGAGGAAAGGAGATAAAAACTTCGGTTTTTATCATTATAGAATGGAATTACAATTTTTGGGAACAGGAGCGGGTCAGCCATCAAAGTCACGTAATGTGTCAAGTTTGGTTTTGAAGCTACTTGATGAAATCAATGAGGTCTGGATGTTTGACTGTGGCGAAGGCACACAGCGTCAGATTTTAGAAACAACAATTAAACCGCGTAAAGTTAAGCGCATTTTTATTACGCATCTACACGGAGACCATATTTTTGGTTTGCCTGGATTTTTAGCTAGCCGAGCTTTTCAAGCTAACGAGGAACAAACAGACCTTGAGTTTTATGGTCCTATTGGTATTCGTTCGTATGTTTTAAATAGCTTGCGCTTGTCAGGAGCACGCTTGCCATACCGCATTCATTTCCATGAATTTGACGAGAATAGCCTTGGTAAGGTTATGGAAACTGATAAATTTGTGGTTTATGCAGAAAAACTTGACCATACGATTTTCTGTATTGGTTATCGCGTGATGCAAAAAGATTTAGAAGGAACGCTTGATTCTGAAGCTTTGAAGGCTGCAGGTGTGCCTTTCGGACCACTTTTTGGCAAAATCAAGAGCGGGCAAGATGTTGTTTTAGACGACGGAACAAAAATCATTGCCAAAGATTACATTTCAGCACCAAAAAAAGGAAAAATTATTACCATTTTAGGTGACACACGTAAGACAGATGCTAGTGTTCGTCTTGGTTTGGGAGCTGATATTTTAGTTCACGAATCAACTTATGGTAAAGGTGATGAAAAAATCGCGCGTAAACATGGTCATTCAACGAATATGCAAGCTGCTCAAATTGCCAAAGAGGCCTCAGCTAAAATGCTTTTGCTTAACCACATTAGTGCTCGTTTTCTTGGACGTGAGTGCAAACAAATCGAAAATGACGCCAAAACAGTCTTTGAAAACACACACCTTGTTAAAGATTTGGAAGAAATTAGCTTATGAGAATTATAGCCATTACAGGAGCAACCGGTGGTATTGCTCAAGAAATCATCAAACATGTACCAGAAGACGATTATGTGATTGCCTTGGGACGTGATTTAAAGAAATTAAAAACACATTATGGTAAACGTTCAAATACAGAGTACTTTGCCCTTGATATGTCAAGCGATGTAGCAATTGCTGAAACGGTTGAAAAAATCTATGCTATCCATGGACGCGTTGATATTTTTATCAATAATGCTGGGTATGGAGATTTTAGTGATTTTGACACTTATACTACGGCGCAAATTCGTGACATGTTTGATATTAACACCTTTGCAACAATGACGTTTTCACGTTTAGTGGGCCAAAGGATGAAAGAAGCAGGGGAAGGTCATATCATCAATATTGCTAGTATTGCAGGTTTGATTGCTTCTGCCAAGTCTTCTGTTTATTCTGCAACAAAATTTGCTGTGATTGGTTTTTCAAATGCTTTGCGACTAGAATTAGCTGACAGCAACGTTTTTGTGACAACTGTTAACCTTGGTCCGATTGCAACGAAATTTTTTGATAAAGCAGATCCATCAGGAGAGTATCTTAAAAGTGTTGGGCGCTTTGTTTTACAGCCAGAATACGTTGCGAAACGCACCGTTGCCATTTTTGGCAAGAATAAGCGTGAGCTAAATATGCCTTGGTCACTTGCGGCGGCTCAAAAAGCTTACACACTTTTCCCAAGAATTGCAGATTTTTTAGCTAGAAAAATATTTAATTACAAATAAAACAAGCGTCGTTTCAACTCTACATAAGAAGTGAGAAGTGAATGATAACAAGTAAATACAATTGGAAAAATATTGAAAAAGAGCCAGATAATGGCTTTTTTGAGCTGACAAAAAAAGAAAAACTAACAGAATTAGCTAGTCAGATTCTTTATAGTCGAGGTGTTGATACGGCAGAAAAATTGATTCAATTTTTATCAACGGATTTGTCACAATTGCATGACCCTTACCTTTTACATGACATGGATAAAGCGGTTAATCGTATTCGCCAAGCTATTGAGAATTACGAGCAAATCTTGGTTTATGGTGATTATGATGCTGACGGAATGACTAGTGCCAGCATTATGAAAGAAGCCCTTGAAATGTTGGGTGCCGAAGCCCAAGTTTATCTGCCAAATCGTTTCACAGATGGTTACGGCCCAAATGAATCAGTCTATAAATATTTCATTGAGCAGCAAAACGTTTCTTTGATTATTACGGTGGACAATGGCGTAGCAGGGAACGAAGCGATTGCCTACGCACAAAGTCAGGGGGTAGATGTCATTGTGACAGACCACCACGGTTTGCCAGCAGAGCTACCAGAAGCATTTGCGATTGTGCACCCAGAACACCCAGAAGCTGATTATCCGTTCAAATATCTGGCTGGCTGTGGCGTTGCTTTCAAAGTTGCTTGTGCTTTGCTAGAATCTATTCCGACAGAAATGCTTGATCTGGTGGCAATTGGAACAATTGCTGATATGGTGAGTTTGACTGATGAAAACCGCATTATGGTTAAAGTTGGACTTGAAATTCTGAAACAAACCGAACGCATTGGTCTGATTGAATTGATAAAAGTATCAGATGTGGATATGGCAGATGTCAATGAAGAAACGGTTGGTTTCAAAATTGCTCCGCAGCTAAATGCACTTGGTCGCCTAGATGACCCAAATCCTGCTGTCGAATTATTGACTGGCTTTGATGATGAAGAAGCGCATAACATTGCCAAGATGATTAATGCTAAAAACGAAGAGCGCAAGGAAATTGTTCAGAAAATCTTCGATGAAGCCATGAGCATGGTTGATTTGGAAAAGCCAGTGCAAGTATTGGCTAAAGAAGGCTGGCACCCAGGCGTTTTAGGAATTGTCGCAGGGCGTATTTTAGAACAAATCGCGCAGCCAGTGATTGTTTTAAATATCGAAGATGGGATTGCTAAAGGTTCTGCCAGAAGTATCGAGGCCATTAATATTTTCCATGCTCTTGATGAGCACCGTGATTTATTTGAAGCCTTTGGTGGACACGCTGGCGCTGCTGGAATGACTTTGGTGACTGAAAATCTTGATAAATTATCACAAGTTTTGTGTGATTATATTGCTGAAAATGATATTGACTTATCACAGAAAAAAGAGCTTGTTATTGATGAGGTTCTGGAGCTCTCAGAGATTAACCTTGATACCGTGCACAGTCTTGAAAAATTGGCACCATTTGGCATGGACAATCCAAAACCAGTCTTTGAAATTAAAGATTTTGTGGTGAAACAAGCACGCACTATGGGGCAAAATGGTGCGCATTTAAAATTAAAAATTGCCCAAGGTACAACGGCAATTGACCTTGTTGCCTTTAATCAAGGACATCTGGCGCAGGAATTTCAACAAGTGCAAAATCTTTGCCTTGCAACGACATTATCGATTAATAAGTGGAATGGGCAAACGACTGTTCAATTAATGTTGGAAGATGCGCGTGTTGAGGGTGTTCAGTTGATTGATATTCGCTCCAAAACGGCTAGCCTTCCAGAACGTGTTCCAGTATTGACTGAAGATAGCACGGCAAATGAAGTTGTGGTGTTAGACATCCCTGATAAGGCTGAAGAATTAAAATCACTCTTTGTGGGTCGTCATTTTGAAGCCATTTATTTTAAAAATCATATTAAACGTGCTTATTATCTGACAGGCTATGGCACACGTGACCAATTTGCTAAGCTTTATAAAACCATTTATCAATTCCCAGAATTTGATGTCCGCTACAAGTTGAAAGAATTGAGCCAATACCTTAATATCCCTGATATTTTGCTCATTAAAATGATTCAGATTTTTGATGAATTAGATTTTGTAACCATCACAGATGGTGTTATGGTCGTCAACAAAGATGCTCAGAAACGCAGTATTTCAGAAAGCCAAATCTACCAAGACCTCAAACAACAAGTTAAATTCCAAGAATTGATGGCACTAGCTACTCCCCAAGAAATATATGAGTGGTTGATTAATGAAAGTGATGAGTAGAGGTAGTTGGGGACCTCTCCCTCTAAGAGCGGTTTAGATTTACTAAAAAATATTAGAAAAGGTTGCTTTAGTTTATCATTTTCGATATAGGAAGAATTCACTAAGTTTCTCTAGAATTTGAGGAGAGAGCAGAGTGAATTTTTTTATTTTTGTGTTCGTTGTTAGATTTTGGTGTGGTAAATCAATCACTAGGTTAAGATTATTTCTATGTAACAATTGATTGCTATGAAAGTAAAGTATTATGACATTTATTCAAATAATTTTTATAATTAATCTACAAAAAACAATATTAAGGACATAATGTTTGAGCGAATCTTGTGTAAAGCGTATACTAGCGATATAGTAATTTTAAGTAATTACTAGTTGGTCAAACTTGGTGTGAAAACTCACACCCTCGAGTTCATTCAAAAAGGAGAATTATATGAATGCACACGAAATTTTAAACGACCCGTTTTTGAATAAAGGGACTGCCTTTACACAAATAGAACGTGAAAAATTTGGCTTAGTGGGGCTGTTACCACCACATATTCAAACTATTGAGGAACAAGCAGAGCAAGCTTATACTCATTATCAACGAAAAACATCTAATCTTGAGAAACGTCATTTTTTGATGGAGATTTTTAATACTAATCGTACACTTTTTTATTATCTCTTTAATCAACACGTGGTTGAATTCAATCCGATTGTTTATGATCCTGTAATTGCTGAGTCTATTGAAAAGTACAGTGAATTATTTGTTGATCCTCAATATGCTACCTATTTGTCGGTTGATCATCCAGAATATATTCGAGAAACATTGAAGAATGCAGCTGGAAAACGCCAAATTCGTTTGATTGTTGTAACTGATGCGGAAGGTATTTTAGGCATTGGTGACTGGGGGACGCAAGGTGTTGATATTTCAGTTGGAAAATTAATGATTTATACTGTAGCAGCAGGGATTGATCCAGCTACGGTTTTGCCTATTGTTATCGATGCAGGAACAAATCGAAAAGAGCTGTTAGATAATCCATTTTATCTCGGAAATCATCATGAGCGTATTCACGGTGAAATTTATGATAATTTTATTGATCAATTTGTACAAATAGCAGAAGAACTTTTTCCAGATCTTTATTTGCATTGGGAAGATTTTGGTCGTAGTAATGCAGCTAACATTCTTAATAAATATAAAGATAAGATTCCAACTTTCAATGATGATATACAAGGAACTGGCATTATTACCTTAGCAGGTATTTATGGCGCACTTGGAATGACTGGTGAAGAACTAATTAATCAACGTTATCTTTGTTATGGTGGAGGAACAGCTGGTGCTGGGATTGCTCATCGAGTATTTTTAGAGATGATAAATGAAGGTTTGACAGAAGAGGAAGCCTATAGTCGTTTTTATATGGTGGATAAGCAAGGTTTACTTTTTGATGACATGGAAGACTTAACTCCTGAACAGAAGCCTTTTGCACGTAAGCGTTCTGAATTTACAAATAGTGAACAGTTAATTGATTTAGGTGCAGTTGTCAAAGTTGTTAAACCAACTATTTTAGTAGGAACATCTACACAACCAGGAACGTTTACCAAAGAAATTGTTGAGGATATGTGTTCCTTTACAGAACGTCCTATTATTTTTCCATTAAGTAATCCAACAAAGTTAGCTGAGGCAACAGCTTCAGATTTGATTACTTGGTCTGATGGCAAAGCCTTTGTTGCGACAGGAATTCCAACAGCCGATATAGAGTACAAAGGAGTGACTTATCAAATTGGTCAAGCTAATAATGCTCTGATTTATCCTGGTTTAGGCTTAGGGGTAATGGCTGCTAAGGCTAAACTATTAACAGATCAGATGATTAGTGCTGCAGCGCATTCTCTCAGTGGTTTAATTGAAGATAAAACCACTGGGACACCAGTTTTACCACCGGTTTCACGATTGACAGAATTTTCGATTAGTGTGGCTAATGCAGTTGCTAAAAAAGCTCAAGAACAAGGCATAGCACAAGTTGAGGGTGATATGGAAAAAGCTGTTCAAGATCTTAAATGGTATCCTAAATACTAATAAGTAGAGTTTACCAAAGTATTTTTAGTGTTAGTTTTAGGAGGAGCTTAATCAAATGAACATTTTAACATCTATTGAAAACATTTTACCTATTATTCTCATCATTGCACTAGGGTTTTACCTTAATGAAAAAGGGTGGTTTGGCACTGAATTTGGAGGAAATATTTCTCGTTTAATCATGAATGTAGCTTTGCCGTCTTCCATCTTTATATCAGTTTTGAAGTATTTAACTTTAACAAAATTAGTGGCAGTAGCTCCTGGACTCATTTATACGTTTGGTTCAGTCATCATAGCTTATATTGTAGCATTTGCTATCGTTAAGCTCTTTAAGGTCGAACCAGGTCGTCGTGGAGTCATGATTAATATGTTTGCTAACGCTAATACTATTTTTATCGGTCTTCCACTTAATATTGCTTTGTTTGGCGATGCCTCTATATCCTATTTCTTGGTTTATTATATTACGAACACTGTATCAACTTGGGCATTCGGAGCTTTATTGATTGCACAGGATTCCAAGGATACTAATGAGAAGAAAAATAGCAGTTTTAGTTGGAAGAAACTGTTACCTGCTCCTCTTGTCGGTTTTCTAGTTTCATTAGTATTTTTATTATTTGATATTCCTGTTCCGACCTTTGCAACGAATACGTTGACTTATCTTGGTAATATTGTAACACCTTTATCTCTTATTTATATTGGTATCGTTTTATCGAAAGCAGGGTTATCTAGTATTAAATTTGATCGTGATACCATTTTGGCACTTTTAGGGCGTTACTTGTTATCACCTTTGGTCATGTTTGTTATTCTAGTTTTATTTGGTTCTAGTTTTATTTGGTTCTAGTTTGCCAAGTGTAGAATATAAAACGTTTATAATACAAGCAGCTGTACCAGGGTTAGCAGTATTACCGATATTAGCTAATGAAGGTAATGGAGATGTGGAATATGCGACTAATGTTGTTACTACTTCAACTTTGCTTTTTGTAATTGTCATCCCAATTATTATTAGTTTAATTGGTTGATAAATAATTGACTTTAGTATAGATTAGCACTATAATGAGGGTGTAAAGATATCGAATATCAAGACCTTGTTCAAGTTGTAATGGCTTGGTCTTTTAGAAGTTCTTGTTAGTGGAGGCAGTGTATGTGTACAGCTATAACTTATCAAACTAAAGACAATTATTTTGGTCGAAATCTTGATTTAGATTTTTCTTATCATGAAGAAGTTACGATTTGTCCCAGAAATTATCCTCTTTCATTCAAGTACGAGACAAAACAAGACACTCATTTAGCAATTATTGGCATGGCAACAGTTGTAGGTGATTATCCATTGTTTTATGATGCTACAAATGAAAAAGGATTAAGTATGGCAGGATTAAATTTCCCAGAAAATGCTGATTTTAAACCTGCTAAAGATGGCAAAACAAATGTTGCCTCTTTTGAATTCATGCTTTGGATCTTGTCGCAGTGTGAAAGTGTATCAGAAGTGCGTCAACAATGTGAAAATTTAAATTTAACTGATGATGCTTTTAGTTCAGACTATCCTGTATCGCCATTGCATTGGATGATTTCAGATAGCAAGGAATCCATTGTTGTAGAACCCGTAAAGGATAAAGTGGCTATATATGATAATCCTATAGGTGTTTTAACTAATAATCCTACATTTGATAAACAGTTGTTTAATCTTAACAATTATCGTCACCTATCGCCAAAAGTATCTGACAATTTATTTTCAAAAGTTCTTGATTTAGATGTTTACAGTCGTGGTATGGGTGGAATAGGACTTCCAGGTGATTTGTCATCAATGTCGCGTTTTGTTAAGGTAGCTTTTACAAAATTAAATGCTGTAGCTGATTGTTCTGAAGCTAGTAGCGTTAATCAATTTTTCCATATTTTAAAATCTGTTGAACAACAAAAAGGCTTGTGTTATGTTGATGAAAGCAATGGATATGAGTATACTATTTATAGTTCTTGTGTGAACGTTGATAGAGGGATTTATTATTACACTACTTATGAAAATTCACAAATCACAGCAATTGATATGCATCAAGAAAATCTTGATAGCAGCCGATTAATTCGTTACCCACTTCAAAAAGAATGGAATGTACTTTATCAAAATAGATAGTATTTGTGGCGTTAAATTAACAATTTATAATGATTTGCTAATGAAAGGTATCCATTAAAAATCCATATCTTCCATTATCAATCATTTAAATATAAAAAGTGAGAACATGCTTTGTTTTCACTTTTTATATTTAAATTGAGCAATCGTGGAAAGATACTAAAAACCAGTTCCTGTAGATGGGAGCTGGTTTTTGAATTATGATTTAGAGCAATAATGATTGAGATTCTCTATTTTGAATGATAGTATGAAAGGAATTGCTCTGAAAGAAGATTTATAAATTACTTTTTAAACGATTAGAATGATGTAGTTACAGAGGAACAGATTTATTTTACTAGGCTTAGATACTGAAGTCTATTTATAGCATGTTAGAAAAATCAAAAGTATAGGTGGAAAAATATTAGCTAGTGAGATTCTTTTTGGTGATGGCTTGATAACGATAGTGTTTCGGGCTGACTCCTACCATCTTTTTAAATGTTCGTGAGAAATTTGAAGGAGAAGAGAAAGCTAATAGTTCGGCTATTTGAGAAGATTTAGCGCCATTACTTAATAGCTCTTTGGCGGTTTGCATTTTTAAATTTAAAAAATATTTCTGAATCGTTGTTTGAGTTTCGTGTTTAAATATCTGTTGTAATTTGGATTCACTCATATGGAAGTGTTTAGCTATTGTTTCAAGTTTTAGGTTAGTATTTAGATTATCTCTAAGGTATTGAATAACGGAAATTACAGTTGGTGACGCGGTCGTAGTGAGTTGTTCCTTGATGTTGTGAACTTGTTTTGTATAAAACAAAATAGCGGTATCACGGAGTTTTAAAATATCTGTTAGTTGTATTAATGATTCATTATCTTTAATAAAATTATCACGTGCTGAATATGATATTTCGACATTTAAACCTGAATGGATAGCCACTTGAGACAATCGATCAAAAACAATAATAGAATAATTTTTTTCGGATCGAAGTAAGTCACCAGTAATACTAGGGACGACAGCATTTCCTAAATGATTAACAGTTTCTTTTAGTAAATCGGGACTCCCTTTTCTTACTGCTTCTGCAATTTCACTTTCATAACGATACAAATAAGAGTACTTTGTAAAATTATAGTTGGAAAGATTTTTAGCTCTTTCTGTAAAAAAGTGCTTTGCCCAATAATGAGTGTATTGATGCAAAGGTTTTGATAATTTATCTTCTATAATGCCAGTTAAAGAGTGGTTAATTAGGATAAGTAATTCTCGTATTTGACTTAAGGGATAAAAAGGTAAGGACATAAGAAGATGATAAAAATAATCTTTTTCTTTAATGCTCATTTGACTATTTTTAACACGAGTTTCAAAGAATGATTCACTGATTGTATTTACTCTAAAAGGGCCTAAGATAATATATTCTTGTTGAATATGGAAAGCAATCAGTATTTCATTGAACATGCCATGGTAAAATAAAACATTTTCATCTATCTCTTTGAAACGACTCAATATTTGATGATAATCATAATAAAGAGATGATGTTTTATCTGTTTGGAACTCCGTAGTAATAGAAAACTCTTCGTCACAAATCATAATGGATATTCCCAATGTACTGTGAAGCGCCTTAAGCAATAAACTATTTGTCAAAAAATATTCTCCTATTATTATTGATTTTCTTATCATTTTATAAAAATAATTAAAAAAGTTCAAAGAATATGCACTCAAAATTAAAATGATAAAAAATAATGTTTTTGAATAGTTAATTAAAAAAATAAAAACCGAAAATGAATCTAAAAAAAAGAATAGATATTCCTCAATTTTTATTATTGATTTAAAATCTAAGTGTCTTTAAAAAAGATAGGTTTTTAATTTTGGTTTTCAAGAAAAGTTGTAAACGAACCAGAAAAGTAAATAAGGAGCAAAGAGATGTTTAAAAGACAGGATAATCGAATGAAGACTGGAGAGCGTTTTACGAAGTGGTCTATTCGTCGCTTAAGTGTAGGTGTTGCCTCGGTTGCTATCGCTTCAGGATTTTTCGTTATTGGTGGATTAGGAAATAGTCAAATTGTCCATGCTGATGTGATAGACAGTCCTTCCAGTATAATGCAGGATTCTGATGATTCATTAGCGAAAGAAGCTAATGCCAATGATGCCACTACAGAGGTGACAGAAAAAGAACAAGCAATGGATTCTGTGGAGAAAACTCAAAATAGTGGCGATACAGTTACTGATACCAATGATGACGTTTCTTCAGAAGATGATAAATTAACCTCAGATGCATCGGAAAACTTAGAGACACCGATAGAAGAAAAAGTTGATACATCAGCTGAAGAAGAGGTTTCATCTGATGACTTAGGTTTGGTAGATGTTGATAGTGATAAGTCACTAGAAAGTAGCGAATCACAAACGGATTCGTCAGAAACAGTGACACCGGCTGTTAATACAGAGAATAACTTAGAGAATTCTAGTAGTACTTTTACGGATCGTTCAGCAGTGTCAACTGGTGAAAAAATTGTTGATACTAATACACATTATACTGCCTCAGGTATCGAAGATTCTACACTAAGATATGCTAATACAGTGTTTGATAGCGTTAAAGATGATGGTACTATTCACCTGACTGTTACAAAGTGGGCAACTGGTGCAACGGGTTGGGGAACAGATACAAGTAACCCATACGCAGGAAAGTACCTATTGTCTTTCACACGAGAAGAGTTTTATTCACAAATTGAGTCAATTACAATTAAGTCAAATGCTAACCTCACTAATTTAGTATCGGAATCAAATGGTGCCTTGTGGACTGTACCAATTAGTACAACAACAGTACAATCAGGATTAATTGGGGTTGTTACCAATCATGATGTTACCATTACGTTAAAAAATGGGCAAACCCTTACCTCTTTAGGACTAGCTGATGATAAACTAGGTTTCTCTAGTGTTTGGGTGAAAAAGAATGGTTCAATCGCTAAAGAAAGTATCAGTAATGGATTTATTCAGCAAAATAATGCACACATCAACAAATCAGATAGTGATAAACAGGACAGTTCGTTTTTAGGAACGAATACTGGGGTTATGGGGAATAAAGTACTATTTGATGCGAATTCAATGGTTATTAATTCAGTTCATAATTTCAAACCTAATGAAAATTTTCTACAATCAAATTACACTTGGATTTTGTACATTATGGAACAAATTCCAAAAGATTTGCTTCCCTACATTGATTTGGATAATATTGAATTGGGTGTCTCAGATATCAGCGGAAATTTCCAAACTAAGAATCCAATAAAATTGAAAGCTGATAGTAATGGATTGGTTGATAGTCGCAATAGTCCTGAAATTAGTATTATTAATAATGATACACGTACGCAATTGGATGCAGCTAGAACTCGTTTGGATAAGGATGTATTTTATGGTACTTTGGGGCAAAGTCGTAACTACACAATTAAGTATCATTTGAAAGATTCAGTGACGTTGGCGGAATTTGCTAAGGCCATGAATGACTATATAAAAAATAACAATCAGCAGCTAACATTTGAATCATGGCTTGAGAGTGATTATTTAAATAGTGGACGACCATTACTTGATAAACCAGATGGTGGAGCTGATACAAAAGAATTGCTTCACTCTTATGCTAATGGCTATTTAGATGTTAATGATAGTGATAAAGACGGTTTATTCGATTTTGTTGAATTTCAAATTCAATCAGACATTAATAAAGTAGATACTGATGGAGATGGTGTGCCAGATGGACAAGAGTATTTGATCGATAATACTGATATCTTGGATGCTAAGTCTTATAAGGTGGCAAAACCGACAACATCTACAACTGTTATTAATAATGCCGCTTCTGATACTGTTATTCAGGGAACAGTACCTAAAGTTGTTTATACAGATCCTTCAGACGATTCAAAATCTTTAAATGTCACTAATACAGACGCTGGCGAAGTTATTGTTAAGTTGGTAAAACAAGGAACTGACAGTGTAGTGGCGCAGACGACTATTCCATTTAAGGATCTATTAGCTGGGAACTTTGAATTAACTATTCCAAAAGGAACACTTCAAACAGGGGACAAACTACAATTAGTCGCTTATAGTCCAGATGGGAAACAGCATACTGACGGAGATATCATTACGGTTGATAACCGTAGCGATGCGGATAAATATACTCCAAACGTTGAAGACGAAACGGTTGATTTTGGAGGTAAGGTTGATTTAACGGATAACGTGACGAACTTAGGAGATCTACCAAGCGGAACAACGGTAACGGATGTCACAAAAACTCCAATTGATACGACTCAACCAGGCGATTATACAGGTACCATTGAAGTGACTTACCCAGATGGTAGCAAAGAGACCATTGATGTTCCTGTTCATGTGGTTGATAACCGTAGCGATGCGGATAAATATACTCCAAACGTTGAAGACGAAACGGTTGATTTTGGAGGTAAGGTTGATTTAACGGATAACGTGACGAACTTAGGAGATCTACCAAGCGGAACAACGGTAACGGATGTCACAAAAACTCCAATTGATACGACTCAACCAGGCGATTATACAGGTACCATTGAAGTGACTTACCCAGATGGTAGCAAAGAGACCATTGATGTTCCTGTTCATGTGGTTGATAACCGTAGCGATGCGGATAAATCAGAGAATTCTGGTGGCAATCTGATCGTATCAAATGATGATAATAATATTTTCCCAAATCAAGGTGCATCGCATATTATGCCAACTAATAATGTTCTTATTAACAAGAATAGCCTACCAAATACAGGTGATTCAAATAGTATTGTAGGGGTACTGTTAGGTGGTATGTTAATTGTTATGTCTACGTTGTTAGGAACAGGGAATTCTAGAAAAAAATTTAATAACGATTCAAGAAGAGATAAGTAATTAAGTATAGTAATCACTCTCTATAATTGTCATCTTATAGCGACAAGTGATAAACTTTAGAATTATCATAGTGATTAAATGAAAAATACTAATTTATAGCACTTAATTAAGTATAAAATGAATCTTAAAAATGTTTTATATTAATGAGACGTGTAGGAAGGGGGTGAGATGTTGGAAAAGTTGAAGAGGGTTGCAACTCCAAAGCGTATTGTAGGTCTTACAATCGTAATATTAGTTCTAGTTTTTGGCTTTCAAAATAGGAACTCTGTTGAATTATCAGTGATATTTTTTTCAATTAAATTACCACTAATAGTTCTCATTGTAGCTCTCTATGTTTTAGGGGTTATTTCTGGATGGATGTTTAAACGTAATGATGTTAAAAAGATTGTTTCGGATGTTCAAAAAGAAACTAAGGAAGAACTGGCTGAGTTAAAAAATCAGCTAAGCACAGATTAAGTCGGTGATATAGAAAATAGGAGGAAATACTTATGTCAGAAAAAGGAACAGTAGAATCAGCTAAAGGTAAAGTAAAAGAAACTGTTGGAAAAGTTACTGGAGATAGTCAAAAGAAAGCAGAAGGATTACTAGACCAAGTTGTTGGTAAAACAAAAGAAGTAGCTTCAAATGTTAAAGAAACAGCAGAAGAGCTTGTAGAAGAAGTTAAGGATAAACTTGATAAATAAAAAATCAGTTTAGCATTATTGTAAAGGGTATTCTTGATGTTAAAGAGAATAGTGAACAACTAAAAAATTTCACTGAAGATTGGTAGTCTGCCAATTGTAGTGCTTAAGTAAACTCTAGCGAGAACAACATTTGTTCTCGCTTTTTTGATGTTAAAACTGAGATAAAAGCTTTGTAATCATATAGATAATATGTGTGTCTATCTAGCAATGGCTAATTTAATCGCAGTAAGAATTTTTTCTTGACAAGTGAGTGGATACTCACTATAATATTACCTATTCTGGTAAGTGATTAATTACTCATTTATCGATTTTAGAAAGAAGGTTTAGTAATGGAAAAACTCATTGATCTAAGAGAACTGAAAAAAGCTTTCTCTGCGCAAATGGTTTTGAATGGTGTGACCCTTGAAGTTAATAAAGGTGAAATCATCGGACTGATTGGTCCATCTGGTGCAGGAAAGTCAACAATGATAAAAACTATGCTGGGAATGGAAAAGGCAGATAGTGGAACAGCTTTGGTGCTCAATACTCAAATGCCTAATCGTCATATCTTGGGAAAAATTGGTTATATGGCTCAATCGGATGCTCTTTATGATGCCTTGACTGGTCTTGAAAATTTGGAATTTTATGGACAGATGAAAGGAATTGCCAAGAAAGACTTAACTTTGCAAATTCACCATGTAGCACGAGTTGTTGACTTGCAAGATCATCTTGATAAATTTGTCTCAGGCTATTCCGGAGGGATGAAACGTCGTTTATCACTTGCCATTGCCCTACTTGGAAATCCTGACTTGCTGATTTTGGATGAACCAACAGTAGGAATTGACCCTTCTCTTCGTCGAAAAATATGGGCAGAGTTAGATAATATTCGCCAGGAAGGACGTTCAGTGTTCATTACGACACACGTTATGGACGAAGCTGAACTTACAGATAAGGTTGCTCTGCTCTTATATGGTGACGTCATTGCTTTTGATACACCGCAGGGGCTCAAAGAGCGTTATGGTGTCAATACTGTGGAAGAAGCATTTTTGGCTGCTGAAGATAGAGAGGAACTTTAAGATGCGTATTCTAGCTATTTCTAAAAAAGTATTAAAAGAATTACTACGTGATAAGCGTACCCTAGCTATGATGTTTGTGGCACCAATTCTTATCATGTGGCTGATGAATGTCATGTTCTCGGCTAGCAGTACAACTTCAGTGATTATTGCTGCTGTTGATGTTCCAAGTAGTTTGATTGAAAATCTTGATGATGTGGAACATGTTGCTGTTGAAAAATATACTAGTGCTAAAGCGGCGCAAAAGGATTTAGACAATCAGGAAGTTGATGCGATTCTTACGGTTGATGATGATACTTATGATGTAACCTATGCCAATACAGACTCATCTAAAACCGCTCTAACCCGTCAAGCTATCAAATCGGTGCTTAGTTGGTCTATTACCAACCAGTTTATGAGCCAAGTTAAGGAAGCTGTAGCTGAAACTCCGAGTCTCGCTTCCCTTCTCCCTACCAGCAATGTTAGTTCGACTGACTTAACCGAACATTATGATTATGGTGACGAAAATACGGGATTCTTTGCCAAGATGATTCCAATCCTTATGGGCTTTATGGTTTTCTTCTTTGTCTTTTTGATTTCAGGAATGGCGTTACTCAAAGAACGTACGAGCGGTACTCTTGATCGTTTGTTAGCCACACCTGTTAAACGTAGCGACATTGTGTTTGGATATATGATTTCCTATGGTATTATAGCGGTTATTCAAACTGTTGTTATTGTCCTTTCAACTATCTGGTTGCTTGATATTGAGGTAGTTGGTAATATTATCAATGTCATCATTGTGAATTTTGTTTTAGCCTTGGTAGCCCTAGCTTTTGGAGTTTTATTATCTACTCTAGCAAAATCAGAATTTCAGATGATGCAGTTTTTACCGCTGGTAATCATGCCTCAGCTCTTTTTCTCAGGAATCATTCCTCTGGATAGTATGGCAGATTGGGTACAACATATTGGTAAAATTCTTCCTCTTTCATATTCAGGAGATGCCTTGACTAAGATTATCATGTATGGCGATGGATTTAATAGTGTTGCCTTTGATCTTTTAATCTTATTAATGTTTCTTGTTGGTTTAACCACTGCTAATATTATAGGGCTCAAACGCTATCGTAAAGTGTGATATAATGAAAGAAGTGGTGATAAAAAGGAGTTTAGTTTTACATGACTGAAAAAAATATCGTTTTATCTTTTGAAGAACGTTTATCGAAAGTTAAAATGCCTTCGGGAAAACGCAATACCTTATTGGCAGCTATGAAGTTATTTGCAGCGCAAGGATTTCACGGAACATCGACTGCACAAATAGCAGAAGTGGCTGGAGTGAGTCAAGCAACTATTTTTAAATATTTTAAGACAAAAGAGGAATTGTTAATAGGTGTCTTGGAGCCAATGGCAGAACTTTTGAGTGCTCCTTTTATCCAAAATATTATGAAGTTTAGCAAGAAAGAAGATATTGTTCATTATTTTATTTATGATCGTTACGCTTTTATCAAAGCCAATCACTCATTGGTGAAGATTATTATTCAAGAACTATTGACGAATTCAGAAATGAAGCACTTTATTGGGAAACAGATGGAGCAATTAGCACCCTCTATTGATAAAATTGCTGAGCGTTTATGTGAAGGGAATTGTCTTCGAAAAACGGAGGTTATCCGTATTGCAATTTCACCTTTTTTTAGTTATATAATGCAAATGGTCACTTTTGATGTAGAAAGTCAAGATGAAGAATACGATCTCACTCTTTTAGAGCAGCAAACGTTAAAACTCTTGTCAGAATAAGGTTGGAGAAGATAATGTTTCATTTTAAAATGATGATGAGACCTTATCTGAAACTGTCAAATTCACCTTTTATTACAAGTTGTTTGTCAGTATTACATTTTTCATAAAAGTGTGCTATAATAAAATGTAAAACATTTTTTGGCAAAAAGCCCATAGAAAGAAGAAAATGGATTTAAAAAATTATATCGCTACAATTGAAAATTATCCTAAAGAAGGAATCACTTTCCGTGATATTTCTCCTTTGATGGCAGATGGAAATGCTTATAGCTATGCTGTTCGCGAAATTGTACAGTACGCTACTGACAAGAAGATTGACATGATTGTCGGTCCAGAGGCGCGCGGATTTATCGTCGGTTGCCCTGTTGCATTTGAACTCGGAATTGGCTTCGCACCAGTTCGTAAACCTGGTAAATTACCACGTGAAGTAATCTCAGCTGATTATGAAAAAGAATACGGCATTGATACATTATGTATGCACGCTGATGCTATTAAACCTGGACAACGTGTTCTTATTGTTGACGACCTTTTGGCGACAGGTGGTACCGTTAAAGCAACCATTGAAATGGTAGAACGCCTTGGCGGTGTTGTAGCTGGATGTGCTTTCCTTGTTGAATTGGACGGATTGAACGGACGTAAAGCACTTGAAGGTTACGATACAAAAGTTTTAATGAATTTTCCAGGGTAATCATAGTTAAAAACTATATCTACTTAGAGGAATTATATAATTGAAAACTATATCTCCATATTTTATAATATTACTTAACGACAATATTATAGAATGGAGATATTTTCATGCCAATAAAACTTGATAAAGAATTGCCGGCGTTAGACATTTTACGCAAAGAGAATGTCTTCATTATGGATAATAAACGTGCCAAACATCAAGATATTAGACCAATGGATTTTCTCATTGTCAACTTGATGCCAACAAAAGAAGTGACAGAGACACAGCTTTTACGCCTATTAGCCAATACGCCTTTGCAAATTAATGTTGAGTTTCTTTATATGACGAGCCATGAGTCTAAAAATACAACTGCTGAACATTTAGAAACTTTTTACAAAACATTTGACGATGTGCGACATAAGTATTATGATGGATTAATCATAACAGGTGCTCCTATTGAAACTTTGGATTATGAAGAAGTTGATTACTGGAGCGAACTTTGTCAAATCTTTGATTGGTCTAAAACACACGTTTATTCTACTCTTCATCTTTGTTGGGGAGCGCAAGCGGGCTTGTACTATAAATACGGCATCAAAAAAGTTTTGTTAGACTGTAAGTTATCAGGTGTTTTTTCACAAGACGTTGTTAGCCCTGAAAATCCTATCGTACGTGGATTCGATGATAGTTTTATGGCGCCACATTCACGTTATACCGAGGTGTGTCGTGAAGACGTTGAAAAAATTGATGACTTGGAAGTTATTGCGGCTAGTGAAGTTGTTGGTTTGTCTATTGTGGCTAGTAAAGATTTGCGTGAAGTTTATAGCTTTGGACATTTAGAATACGATCGAGAAACCCTTGATAGGGAATATAAACGTGATGTTAAGGTTGGAAAAAATCCTAACCTTCCAGAACACTATTATTTGAATGACGACCCCGCCCAAAATGTGCCAATGCACTGGAATTTGGCAGCAACAACATTCTTTAGTAACTGGATTAACTATGCTGTTTATCAGGAAACCCCATATTCATTGGTAGAACTGGAAAAAGATTTTTCATTTTATGGTTACCTATAATCAGATAGGGTTAATTTTCTGACGATAAGACGTGCTAAATCTCTATTTTGGATGACTTGATGGATAGGATTATCTTTTAGGAATATTATTATGAGTTTTTTAGAAAATTTTAAATCGGGTAATTTGGTGTTACCGAGTGCTCTTCTTTTTCATTATAAAGATATCTTCAAAAGTTCAGATGACTTTTTGATTTGGCAGTTTATTTATTTGCAAAACACGACCAAAATGGATGACTTAGCGCCTAGTCAAATCGCAACTGCTTTAGACAAGACAGTTGCCGAAGTGAATCGTTCGATTTCTGATTTGACTGCTCAAGGTCTTTTGGACATGAAAACCATTGAGCTTGGTAGTGAAATTGAGGTTATTTTTGATGCAAGTCCAGTTTTGGCACTTTTAGATGACTTGTTAGCTAAACCTACGGAGACTCAAGAAAAACAAGCTTTAAATCCTATTAAAGAATTGGTTGAAGATTTTGAGCGTGAGTTGGGCCGCATGCTTAGCCCATTTGAACTGGAAGATTTGCAAAAAACAATTCGTGAGGACAAGACAGACCCTGATTTGGTTCGGGCAGCCCTTCGTGAAGCTGTTTTTAATGGTAAAACTAATTGGAATTATATCAATGCGATTTTACGTAATTGGCGTCGTGAGGGTATTACAACCATGCGTCAAGTTGAGGAACGTCGTAAAGAGCATGAGGACTCGAAAGCAGGCAAAGTATCCGTATCAGATGATTTTCTAGCTGCTATGGATTTATGGAGTGACTAATGAGAGTAGGACGTGAACGTTTAAAGAAAATCTTAGCTATTATTGGTGAGATGTATCCAGAGGCACGTGGTGAATTGGAGTGGGAGACACCATTTCAATTGCTAATCGCGGTCATTTTATCTGCGCAAACGACAGATAAGGCAGTTAATAAAATCACGCCAAACCTTTGGAAAAAATACCCTGAAATTGCTGATTTAGCCAATGCAAATTTAGAAGATGTTGAAGATTGTCTGAGAACGATTGGTCTTTATAAAAATAAAGCTAAAAATATCGTCAAGACAGCGCGAGCTATTTTACGAGATTTTGATGGCAAAGTTCCAAAGACTCATAAGGAGCTTGAAAGTTTGCCTGGAGTTGGACGTAAGACGGCTAATGTTGTTTTGGCAGAAGTGTATGGTATCCCGTCCATCGCTGTGGATACTCATGTGTCGCGTATCGCTAAACGTCTCAATATCTCAGCACCAGATGCTGATGTTACCGAAATTGAGCAAGACTTGATGAAGAAAATTCCAAAGAAAGATTGGATTTTAACACATCATCGCTTGATTTTCTTTGGACGTTATCATTGCTTGGCTAAAAAGCCAAAATGCGACATCTGTCCAGTTCAAGCCTACTGTAAGTATTACAAAGATAATGTGAAAAATAATTAGAGTTTGGGACGAAAATTGTTTACATAGTTATTATTTACAAGACGCAGTGGTTGAGTGGTTTCTAATGCGCTGATAAATCAGCTTTTACAACCCTACTTGACATCAAGCTTCGCTTGACTTTATTTCCCACCTCAAAAGCTTCCCCAAAGCTTTTGAGCTGTGCGGGGGTGAGTTATAAAGCTTTGGGGAACCTTTATAATCGGGAAATAAAACTTACGAAGTAAGTGTCAAAAACGGTTTAGGAATAGACCGTTTTAGGTCAGCAACAAGAAATTAAGACTTGCTGAGAAATCAAGTTTCTACGAAACTACTGATTCGCTTTTTAATTTTTAGGCTCATGAATAAAGTCTCCACTGGAGACTTTATTTGTCTCACTCCCTTTTGATATAATTGAAATGAATGATATTTTAGAAGGAAAATTTATGCAGACAGTATTATCACAACGTTTGGCTGCCGTGGCGGAATTTGTGCCGCAGGGGGCACGTTTACTTGATGTTGGAAGTGACCATGCTTACTTACCAATTGTTTTGACAGAAGGGGAAAAAATTTCATTTGCTATTGCAGGTGAAGTGGTTAAAGGACCTTATGAATCAGCCCTTCATAATGTTGCAGGAGCTGGTTTAGCTGATAAAATCGCTGTTCGTTTAGCAGACGGTTTAGCGGCTTTTGACGAATCTGATAATGTGACAGCTATCACCATTTGTGGCATGGGTGGTGGTTTGATTGCTGATATTCTCGCAGCTGGCGTTGATAAATTAGCAAGCGTTGAGCGTCTGATTTTACAACCTAATAACCGTGAGGATGAGCTTCGTGCTTGGCTTATGGCAAATCATTTCAAAATTATTGCGGAAAAAATCATGACTGAAAATGATAAATTCTACGAAATCATGGTGGTAGAACATGGGAAAATGACTTTGTCGGATACAGAATTGCGTTTTGGACCATTTTTAAATCAAGAAAAATCAGCAATCTTCAAATTACGTTGGAAACGTGAATTGAAAAAATTAGAGATTGCTTTGCCACATGTTCCTAAAAATCGTATCGATGACCGCGAAGCCATTTCACAAAAAATAGCAGCAATTAAGGAGGCTATCAATGAAAGCAAGTGAGATTATTGCTCGTTATGAGGCGTATTGCCCACGTGAATTATCTATGGAAGGAGATATTTCAGGGCTTCAAATTGGCACTCTTGACAAGGATGTTAAGCGTGTGATGATTGCACTTGATGTTCGTGAGACGACAGTTGCAGAAGTAATTGAAAAAGGTGTTGATTTGATTATTGTTAAACACGCTCCGATTTTTAAACCACTTAAGGACTTGGTCGCAACGGCACAAAATCAGATTTACATTGACTTGGTGAGGCACGACATTGCCGTTTATGTTAGTCATACTAACATTGATATTGTTCCAGATGGTTTAAATGATTGGTTTTGTGAGCTCTTGGAGATTAAGGACACTGACATTTTGACACCAACTGCAGATGGCTATGGGATTGGTCGTATCGGAAAGATTGAGGAGCAGACTTTTTCCGATTTTGCATTAAAAGTAAAAGAAAAATTCCATTTGGATAGTGTACGCCTAGTTGCTTATGGAAATCAAGAGACTCTCGTTAACCGTGTTGCGATTTGTGGCGGAAGTGGTCAAGGATTTTATCGTGACGCAATGGAAAAAGGGGCACAAGTGTATATCACAGGAGATATTTATTATCACACAGCCCAAGAAATGATTACTAACGGCATGCTTGCGATTGACCCTGGGCATCACATCGAAGTGCTTTTTATCGATAAATTGGTTGAAAAATTCAATGCTTGGAAAGCCGATAATCAATGGAATGTTGATTTTATAGCCAGCCAAGCAGAAACTAATCCATTTTTTCATTTGTAATAAGTTGTAGGATTGAGAAGAAGTCTCAATCCTATTTTGGTTTAAAAATGTCATGCTAATCCAGAATTTGCGTTATTTCAGTGCAGGAAATTCCTGAAAAACTTGCAAAATAGGAAACTTAGTGACAGCATTTCCAAAAAATGGTAAAATAGAATTGATAATTAATAAAGAGGGAGACCTAACTATGAAAGGTATTATTCTAGCAGGAGGATCTGGTACACGTTTGTACCCATTGACTCGTGCGGCTTCAAAACAACTTATGCCAGTGTATGATAAACCAATGATTTACTATCCACTGTCTACACTAATGTTGGCAGGAATTCGAGATATTTTAATCATCTCAACACCGACTGATATTCATCGTTTTGAAGAATTACTTGGTGATGGGTCAGAATTTGGAATTTCACTTTCTTATGCTGTTCAACCAAGCCCAGATGGATTGGCACAAGCTTTTATCATCGGTGAGGAATTCATCGGTGATGACAACGTTGCGCTTATCTTAGGAGACAACATTTATCATGGACCAGGACTTAGCAAAATGCTTCAAAAAGCAGCTAGCAAAGAAAAAGGGGCTACTGTCTTTGGTTACCAAGTCAAAGATCCAGAACGTTTTGGTGTTGTTGAGTTTGATGATAATCGTAACGCGATTTCAATTGAAGAAAAGCCGGAACATCCAAAATCTCACTATGCCGTAACAGGTCTTTATTTCTATGACAATGATGTTATTGAAATTGCTAAAAGTATCAAACCAAGTGCGCGTGGTGAACTTGAAATTACAGATGTCAACAAAGTTTACCTTGAACGTGGCGACCTTTCTGTAGAAGTTATGGAACGTGGTTTTGCGTGGCTTGATACAGGAACACACGAAAGTCTTTTGGAAGCGGCTCAATACATTGAAACTGTACAGCGTATGCAAAATCTTCAAGTGGCAAACTTGGAAGAGATTGCTTATCGTATGGGCTACATCACCAAAGAAGATGTTCATAACCTTGCACAACCATTGAAGAAAAACGAATACGGAAAATACTTGCTTCGTTTGATTGGAGAAGAGTAATGACTGAACAGTTTTTTGGTAAAGAATTAGCAGGGCGCAAAATTGATGCTATCCCTGGAATGATTGAATTTGATATTCCGGTCCATGGTGACAACCGCGGATGGTTCAAAGAAAACTTCCAAAAAGAAAAAATGATTCCTCTTGGTTTTCCAGAATCTTTCTTTGCAGAAGGTAAATTACAAAATAACGTTAGCTTCTCACATAAAAATGTTTTGCGTGGACTTCATGCAGAACCTTGGGATAAATACATTTCTGTGGCTGACGAAGGTAAAGTTCTAGGGTCATGGGTTGACCTACGTGAAGGTGACAGTTTTGGTCATGTTTATCAAACTGTTATTGATGCCTCAAAAGGTATCTTTGTTCCTCGCGGTGTTGCCAATGGTTTCCAAGTATTGTCTGATAAAGTTGCATATAGCTATTTGGTTAATGATTACTGGGCACTTGAACTCAAACCAAAATATGCCTTTGTTAACTATGCAGACCCAACATTAGGCATTAAATGGGAAAACTTGGAAGCAGCAGAAGTCTCTGAAGCTGACAAAAATCACCCATTGCTTAAAGACGTTAAACCATTAAGCAAAGAAGATTTGTAATACCTAATAAAAAAATAAATCAGAAAGGAATGTTCAGTTTATTAAAAAAACTGAACACGGGACTAAATCTCTGAGAAAAAAGATAAATCTTCCTAGACGCTAGTCGTCTACGTCGGACTTTCTATTTTTCCACGAGATTTTTCGCAAGCGAAACGTCCCTTTGTATCTTAAGTTATGTCTGAATACAAAAATATCATTGTAACCGGTGGTGCAGGTTTCATCGGTTCAAACTTCGTACACTATGTTTATAATAACCATCCAGACGTACATGTTACTGTTCTTGATAAATTAACATACGCTGGTAATCGTGCTAACTTGGAAGAAATCCTTGGTGACCGTGTTGAATTGGTTGTTGGTGACATTGCAGATGCTGAATTGGTTGATAAATTAGCTGCTAAAGCTGATGCTATCGTTCACTACGCTGCTGAAAGCCACAACGATAACTCATTGAAAGATCCAAGCCCATTCATCCAAACGAACTTTGTTGGAACATACACACTTTTGGAAGCAGCTCGTAAATACGATATTCGTTTCCATCACGTATCAACTGACGAAGTTTACGGAGATCTTCCACTTCGTGAGGACCTTCCAGGACATGGTGAAGGACCGGGTGAAAAATTCACTGCTGAAACAAAATACAATCCAAGTTCACCTTATTCATCAACAAAAGCTGCATCAGATTTGATTGTTAAAGCTTGGGTACGTTCATTTGGCGTTAAAGCAACTATTTCTAACTGCTCTAACAACTATGGACCATACCAACACATCGAAAAATTCATTCCTCGTCAAATCACAAACATTTTGTCAGGAATTAAACCAAAACTTTACGGTGACGGTAAAAACGTTCGTGACTGGATTCACACAAACGACCACTCAACTGGCGTTTGGGCTATCTTGACTAAGGGACGTATCGGTGAAACTTACCTTATCGGTGCAGATGGTGAAAAGAACAACAAAGAAGTTCTTGAACTTATCCTTGAAAAAATGGGTCAACCAAAAGACGCATATGACCACGTAACAGACCGTGCTGGTCACGATCTTCGTTACGCTATTGATTCAACTAAACTTCGTGAAGAACTTGGTTGGAAACCTCAATTCACAAACTTTGAAGAAGGACTTGAAGCAACAATCAAATGGTACACAGATAACCAAGATTGGTGGAAAGCTGAAAAAGAAGCTGTTGAAGCTAACTACGCTAAAACACAAAAAGTTCTTGACAAATAATCATAAAAGCCTATCGTATCAAGGGTTACAGCTTGGGCGACAGGCTTTTTTGTAGTTTTGGGGCATTTTCGGAGGCAACGTAAGGGTAGAAAAGTGCTATAATAGATTTAATTTTTCGGTAAAGGAGGAACAGTGATGAAAGATGATGTAAAATTAGCTCACGAAATTGCTAAAAGAGCACATCACGATCAAGTTGACAAAGCTGGTGCGCCGTATATTTTACACTCTGAGACTGTGGCATCGTTTGTCACGAAAGATGATGAAAAAATTGTTGCCTATTTACACGATGTGATAGAAGACACTCCTTATCAGCTGAGTGATTTAGAAGAAGCAGGTTTCTCGTCTGAAATCATAAAAGCAGTTGATTTATTGACTAGAAAAGATGGGCAATCGTACAAGCAATATCTTAAACTTGTTAAAACAAATGAATTAGCACGTGTTGTCAAATTGGCGGATTTAAAGCACAATTCAGATTTATCAAGGCTGGCTCAGGTCACTCGAAACGACATCAAACGTCTGAAAAAATACCAAGATGCCACTATATTTTTAAGCACTTAGATAGCTCTATGTGCTTTTTATCCCCTTAAAAATAGGAAATGCCGTCTAAGTTAACCTTTGATTCAAGAATTGTCCTTAGTTTTCTGGTACAATAGAATAAAACAAGAAAGAAGAGAGAAATGACAAAATTAGCAACGATTTGTTATATTGATAATGGTGAAGCGCTTTTGCTTTTACATCGCAATAAAAAACCAAATGATGTTCATGAAGGAAAATGGATTTCTGTTGGTGGTAAGCTAGAAGTAGGTGAGACACCAGATGAATGTGCGAAACGTGAGATTTTTGAGGAAACGCATTTTACTGTTAAAGAAATGGATTTCAAGGGAGTGATTACGTTTCCAGAATTCACACCAGGGCATGATTGGTACACTTATGTTTTCAAGGTAACCGATTTTGAGGGAGAATTGATTTCTGATGAAGAGTCACGTGAAGGAACTTTAGAGTGGGTGCCTTACGACCAAGTTCTATCAAAACCGACTTGGGAGGGTGACTACGAAATTTTTAAATGGATTTTGGATGATGTGCCATTCTTTTCAGCTAAATTTACTTATGACGACGAACAGCGCTTGGTTGATAAAAGCGTGACATTTTATGATAAATGAGTGAATCGTTTTAAAAAATGGTGATTTTAATAGAAAATGCTATAATGGAAGTTAGTTTAATCATCGATTGCAAACAGTAGTGAGGAGTTTACATGAATTATCATCAAGAGAAGAAATTTACAGATTCTTGGTTTTTTAAATGGTTTTTAAATAATCAAGCAGTTGTCGCTGTTTTGATTACTTTTCTTGTGTTTTTAACCCTTTATCTCTTTACCAAGATTTCATTTTTATTTACGCCGATTATATCTTTTATAGCTATTATTATGTTGCCTTTGGTGATCTCGGCAATTCTTTATTATTTAATCAAACCTTTGGTTGGTTTTATTGAGAAACGTGGCGTTAGTCGGACAACTTCTATTTTTATTGTGTTTGCGATTATCATTGCTTTGTTAATCTGGGCTGTGGCGAGCTTTATCCCAACGATTCAAGAGCAGTTAACGTCTTTCGTTGAGAATTTACCAAGCTATGTCAGAAGCATTAATGTTGAAGCTAATAAATTCTTAGAGAGCCCCTGGCTAGCCAATTATCAAGAAGAATTGGAAGAAATGCTGTCAAATGTGAGCACTAAAGCAATTGATTATGCGGAAAGCTTTTCAAAAAATGCGATTGACTGGGCATCAAATTTTGCCAGTGCTATTGCTCGTGTAACTGTGGCAATCATTATGTCTCCTTTTATCTTATTTTATTTCTTGCGTGATAGCGGTAAGATGAAAGAAGGCTTATTAAAAACACTTCCGACACGGATGCGCCGCCCAATTTCGCGTGTTCTCGGTGATATTAATAAACAATTAGCTGGTTATGTTCAAGGACAAGTAACGGTTGCTATTGTTGTTGGTATTATATTTACGATTTTCTTTAATATTATTGGTTTGCGTTATGCGGCTACTTTTGGGATTATCGCTGGTTTTCTTAACATGATTCCATATCTTGGGAGCTTTCTTGCCATGGTTCCAGTCGTTATCATGGGAGTTGTCCAAGGTCCGATTATGCTCATTAAAGTTTTGATAGCATTTGTTATTGAGCAGACAATCGAGGGACGTTTTGTTTCGCCTTTGGTTCTGGGAAGCAAATTGAGCATTCACCCGATTACCATCATGTTTATTTTGCTAACGTCTGGGGCAATGTTTGGTGTTTGGGGCGTTTTCCTAGGGATTCCAATTTACGCTTCAATCAAAGTTGTTGTTAAAGAAATTTTTGAATGGTACAAACGTATCAGTGGTTTGTATGAGGAAGAAGTACTTATTATAGAAGGGAAAGAAAAAGCTAAAGATGTTGAATAGTGAAAAAATGGTGGCTTCGATTCAAAAACAAGATTTGGAGCATGCTGATAAATACTTTAAACGCGCTTTAAAAGAAGATGATGCTGAGACGCTCTTGGAATTGGCAGAATATCTTGAAAGCATTGGCTTCTTGCCACAAGCAAGGGAAATTTATTTGCAGGAACGTGAGAGTTATCCTGAAGTAAACATTAACCTAGCGCAGATTGCAACTGAAGATGGTGATATTGAGGGAGCTTTCTTGTATTTGGATGCCATTTCACCAGAAAGCGAAGCATATTTATCAGCTTTGCTTGTCATGGCTGATATTTACGATATGGAAGGTTTGACAGATGTTGCGCGTGAGAAATTATTGCTAGCTAGTAAAATCAGCGATGACCCATTGGTTATCTTTGGTTTGGCTGAAATTGAGTTAGAATTAGGTAATTTTAATCAAGCAATCAAAGAATACGCTAAGTTGGATAACCGTGAAATCCTTGAATTAACAGGGATTTCTACTTATCAACGTATCGGTCGTGCTTATGCTAGTCTTGGGAAATTTGAAGCAGCGATTGAATTTCTTGAAAAAACGATTGAAATTGAATATGACGACGGAACAATTTTTGAATTAGCCACTATTTTGTATGACCAAGGGGAGTATCAAAAGGCAAATGTTTACTTTAAGCAGTTGGATACGATGAATCCTGATTTTGAGGGCTATGAATACATCTATGCCCAATCTCTTCATGAGGAAAACAAAACAGAAGAGGCGCTTCGTCTAGTTCAAAAAGGCTTGAGTAAAAACGAATTTGATACCAATTTGTTGCTTACTGCATCACAATTTTCATATGAGTTGCATGATTCTAAGCAAGCTGAAAACTATCTTTTGAAAGCAAAAGATGTTGCGATTGATGATGAAGATGTCTTAATGCGTTTGACCAACTTGTATTTGGAAGAGAAACGTTATGAGGATGTTGTTACTTTGTCACGCGATAATATCGACAGCGTCCTAACAAAATGGAATATCGCTAAAGCTTACCAAGCTTTGGAAGCTGATAAAAAAGCGCTCAATCTTTATGATGAATTGGCAACAGATTTATCGGATAATCCAGAGTTCTTGCAAGATTATGCTTATATTTTACGTGAATTTGGGCAAAAGGAACGTGCTCATCAGGTTGCAGAACGTTATTTGCAACTAGTTCCAGATGATGTGAATATGGTAGGATTTTTAAATGAAAATGAATTTTAGAAACCGTTTAATTAGTAATCTTATCACAGTCATTATTATTTTTTGCTTGCTAATTTTTTTTGACCATAGTGGTACACCATTACGTAATATCATTATTGTCTTTACAGGTTTTATTTTAATGACTGTTTATGATTTTGTTAAAACAAGACGGAAAAAATAAATAATAAAAGAAGTATAGCACATTAGAGCTATACTTCTTTTATTAATATTGATTTTCCTTACTTTTACACTAGTTTTATATAGGGCAGATTGATCTGTAAAAATAATTCATATTATGACATAGCTTTGTTATCAAATAACTATATTATTTGAATGTTTCTTTATAGAATCTTTATGTTGTGGCTTTTCTATTAATTCCGTTTTAATAATGCTGGTGTTACAATTATAAAACAAGGAGGAGTTATAAAAATGACTGTGATAATCAGTATAATCGGTCTATGTGCTGTGGCACTACTAAGTTATTATGTGTACATTCTCATGAAAGGAGATTCACAATAATGAGCTCAGTATTTCAATACATATTTTATCTAGCTATAGTAGTAATTCTTGCAATTCCGCTTGGAACCTATATTAAAAAAGTGATGAATGGCGAGAGGACCTTTTTGTCCAAAATTTTAACGCCTTGTGAAAATGCGGTATATAAATTATTGCGTTTAAATAAAGAAGAACAGATGAATTGGAAAAAATATGCTATTTCAGTATTTGTTTTTTCAGGAATAGGTTTTATTTTCTTATTTCTTTTACAACTTTTACAAGGTATTCTTCCAGGAAATCCCCAAGGCCTCTCAGGAGTAAAATGGGATTTAGCATTTAATACTGCAATAAGCTTTATTACGAATACAAACTGGCAAGCTTATAGTGGAGAATCTACAATGAGCTATTTGACACAATCTATCGGATTAACAGTTCAGAACTTTGTGTCAGCTGCTACTGGTATTGCTGTATTATTTGCTCTAATTCGTGGATTTAAAAAAGTGAAATCTGATGGATTAGGAAACTTTTGGGTAGACATTACAAGAATTATTATTCATATTTTAATTCCGCTTAACTTGGTCATCTCTTTATTGCTTGTTAGTGGTGGTGTGATTCAGAATTGGAAAAGCGCTGAAACAGTTTCTCTTGTTGAACCTATTGCAGTTAGCTCGAGAGGAGAAATCATTGAAAATGCTCAAATTGACTTATCTGATAATACTGTAACTGTTGACGGTCATGTTGTTAAGGATGCTCAAATTGTAAAAGAGCAGTTTGTACCAATGGGGCCAGCTGCAAGTCAGATAGCAATTAAGCAAACTGGGACAAATGGTGGTGGTTATACAGGAGTAAACTCAGCACATCCACTTGAAAACCCTAATGCTTTCACTAATCTCATAGAGATGATTTCTATATTGTTAATTCCTACCGCGCTTTGTTTTACATTTGGAAAAGCAGTAGGAAATAAAAAACAAGGTATTGCAATCTTTATGGCAATGTTTATCTGTCTTGTTTTAGCACTTGCTTCTATTGCAGTTAGTGAACAATTTGGAACAACTCAATTATCGCAAAATGGAGCGGTTAATCTTTCCATGACAAATCAATCAGGAGGTAATATGGAAGGAAAAGAAACACGCTTTGGTATTGCTTCTTCAGCTACTTGGGCAGCATTTACAACAGCTGCTTCTAACGGCTCTGTTAATTCTATGCATGATAGTTATACACCTCTCGGAGGTATGGTAACAATGCTATTGATACAACTTGGAGAGGTTGTATTTGGGGGTGTTGGTTGTGGACTTTACGGAATGCTTGCATTTGCTATTCTGACCGTATTTATTGCAGGTCTTATGGTAGGTAGGACACCAGAGCTGTTAGGTAAGAAGATTGAACCTTATGAAATGAAGTGGTCAGTGATGGTTTGTCTTGCAACGCCTATTGCTATTTTGGTAGGGAGTGGTATTGCTGCTATAGTACCAAATGTGGTAAATAGCTTAAATAATAGTGGTGCTCACGGTTTTTCAGAACTTTTGTATGCTTTCTCATCTGCAGGTGGTAATAATGGCTCTGCATTTGCAGGCTTTGATGCTAATACACCGTTTTTGAATATCACTCTTGGATTGGTTATGTTATTTGCTAGATTTCTCCCTATTATTGGGACACTTGCGATTGCAGGAAGTTTAGCAAGTAAAAAGAAAATTGCAACAACTGCAGGCACACTTTCTACAACAAATAGTACGTTTGTCTTCTTACTGATTGTCATTATTTTGTTAGTTGGAGCACTGAGCTTTTTACCAGCCTTGGCGCTTGGTCCATTGGCAGAATTTTTTCAGTAATAATATTTAAGGAGATCCTAACATGTCATCAAAAGTAAAAGGTACTTTTTCTGATAAAAAAATGATTGGTAAAGCTATAAAAGATTCATTTATAAAACTAAATCCAAAAACACAAGTTCAAAATCCTGTTATGCTTTTAGTTTATATTTCTGCAATCTTAACAACTATACTTTGGGCAGTATCTTTGTTTGGATTAAAGGATGCTTCTAGTGGCTATACACTTGCAATCACAATTATTCTTTGGTTTACTTGTATTTTTGCAAATTTTGCAGAAGCTATTGCAGAAGGCCGTGGTAAAGCTCAATCTGACTCATTACGTGCAGCTAAAAAAGATGTCGAAGCACATAAAATTCCGTCGCTAGACAAGAAAGACCAAATTACCCCTGTATCATCTGTTAGTTTAAAAAAAGGTGATTTCGTTATCGTAAAAGCAGGAGAGCAAATACCTGGAGATGGTGAAGTTGAAGAGGGGGCAGCATCTGTAGATGAGAGTGCCATTACTGGTGAATCTGCTCCTGTTATTCGTGAGGCAGGTGGTGATAGAAGTGCTGTTACTGGTGGTACCACAGTTCTATCAGACTGGATTGTAGTTAGAATCACAAGTGAGGCTGGGGAAAGTTTTCTGGATAAGATGATTGCTATGGTTGAAGGTGCTGCTAGAAAGAAAACACCTAACGAGATTGCCTTACAAATTTTTCTTATTGCACTTTCTATTATTTTTATTCTTGTTACCATGTCTTTATATACTTATTCAGTCTTTTCAGCAAAACAGGCAGGGATTAGTAATACAATTTCCATTACGACATTGGTAGCATTGCTTGTTTGCTTAGCACCAACAACTATTGGAGCTTTACTTTCTGCTATAGGAATTGCTGGAATGAGTCGTTTAAATCAAGCCAATGTGTTAGCTATGAGTGGTAGAGCCATTGAGGCAGCTGGAGATGTTGACATTTTAATGTTAGATAAAACTGGTACTATTACCTTAGGTAATCGTCAAGCTCATGCATTTATACCCGTAGATGGAGTAAGTGAAGTTGAACTTGCTGATGCGGCTCAATTATCATCACTAGCTGATGAAACACCAGAAGGTCGAAGTGTTGTTATTTTAGCAAAAGAAAAATTTGGAATTCGTGCACGCGATCTTTCTGATAAAAACATGGAATTCATTCCTTTTACTGCTAAAACACGTATGAGCGGTGTTGATTATGATGACAATGAGATTAGAAAAGGTGCTGCTGAGACAATGCAACAATATGTCACACAGGCAGGAGGTATTTATTCTTCTGAATGTGACCATGTTGTACAAGATATTGCTAAACAGGGAGGCACACCGTTAGTAGTTTCAAAAAATCATAAAATTTTAGGTGTTATTCATTTAAAAGATATTATCAAACAAGGGGTTCAAGAGAAATTTTCTGATTTACGTAAAATGGGAATTAAAACCATAATGATTACTGGAGATAACCCAGTGACAGCCGCTGCCATCGCTGCCGAAGCTGGGGTGGACGATTTTCTTGCAGAAGCAACTCCAGAAGCAAAACTTCAGATGATTCGTGATTTTCAATCTAAAGGACACTTAGTTGCCATGACTGGAGATGGTACAAATGATGCTCCGGCTCTAGCGCAAGCGGATGTGGCTGTTGCTATGAATACTGGAACTCAAGCAGCAAAAGAAGCTGGTAATATGGTAGATTTGGACTCATCTCCTACAAAATTAATTGATATTGTTCGTATTGGAAAACAGCTCTTAATGACCAGAGGGAGCCTTACAACTTTTTCTATAGCTAATGATGTTGCAAAATATTTTGCAATTATCCCAGCATTGTTTGTAGGACTTTATCCTGGTTTATCCGAGTTAAACATTATGCACCTACATTCATCACAAAGCGCTGTTTTATCTGCGATTATTTATAATGCATTGATTATTATTGCATTAATTCCATTGGCATTAAAAGGTGTTAAATATCGTGAAGTTCCAGCTGGAAAGCTTCTATCTCGAAATTTACTCATTTACGGTTTAGGTGGTCTAATAACACCGTTTATCTGTGTGAAATTAATTGATATGTTTTTAGTTTTCTTTGTTTTGAGATAACAAGTCTAGTGGTAAAAAATCAAGAGAGGTTTTGTAATGAAAACATTAAAAAATACATTTCCAAAAGCACTGATGATTTTCGCTATTTTTACAGTACTTTGTGGAGTTGTTTATACAGGAGTTGTAACGGGTGCAGCACAACTTCTTTTTCCAGATAAAGCTGATGGATCTATTATTACGGTTAATGGGAAAAAATATGGTAGTGAATTGCTAGGACAGCAATATACTGATGATGCGCATATGTGGGGACGTATTATGAATGTTGACGTTTCTACTTATAAAGATAAAAATGGTAAAATATTAATGTATGCTGAGCCTTCTAACTTAAGTCCTTCAAGTGATAAATATCAAAAATTGCTAAGTGAACGCATATCCAAATTGCGTATGCATAATCCAGATATGAATGAAGAAACCATTCCCGTTGATCTAGTGACAAGCTCAGGTAGTGGCTTAGATCCTGACATTTCTCCTGCAGCAGCAGAATATCAAGTCGCGAGAATTGCCAAGGCAAATAATATATCTGAACAGAGTGTTAGAAAAATTATAAAGAAGTGCACTAAGGGTAGATTTTTAGGGATTTTTGGTGAGAAAACAGTTAATGTCTTGAAAGTTAATTTGATGTTGGATGGTATTATATAAATATCATATTGTGATGCATTACCATAGTTAACTTAGATATAAGTTCCTCAATCATTTGCCAAGGCAATCAAAAGCAAATCTGATTGTTTTTGTGACTGTTTATTAAAGTGTTCTCTACTGCATAGGAGAATAAGGGGGGACGCAGTGAGCAATTGGTAAGTATTTAAAAATTATTGCAAATCGATTAGACTTTGCAAGATAGTAAAATTGACTTTGTATATCGCTTTTCGTCTCTTGGTTACTCTTATTCCAAGATTATGATATACAAAGTTTTTTTGATGAGTCGATTTAGGAGGATAATGTTTGGTTTAATGAATGCCTCCTAGAGTTAGGATAAGTTGGAAACGGTAACTAGTTTGTGTTACAATCTTTATGTAATATTAAAGTCTGTCTCGAAAACATGTGCTGAACTTTCTCTGCTTTCATTTATAACATTCTTGGAGGTATTTAATGGATCAAAATAGAAAAAATCCAGATCAGTTATTAGAGATTATTCGTCAAGAGGAAAACAAACAAAAAAGAGGAAAACTTAAAATATTTTTTGGCTATGCAGCTGGCGTTGGTAAAACTTATGCGATGTTAACTGCAGCCCATGAGGCTCAGAATAGAGGAGTTGATGTAGTTGCTGGATATATTGAACCTCACGCTCGTCCGAAAACCGCAGCCCTTCTGGATGGTTTAGAGATGCTTCCACAGTTAGATATTGTTTATAATGGGATTCAATTGCATGAATTTAATTTGGATGCGGCGATTGCACGAGCTCCTGAATTAATTTTGGTAGATGAGCTTGCTCATACTAATGCTGAAGGTTGCCGTCATGTAAAGAGATATCAAGATATTGAAGAGCTTTTAAAAGCAGGGATAGATGTTTACACGACAGTTAATGTCCAACATATTGAAAGCTTAAATGATATGGTTGCTTCTGTCACGGAGGTACTCGTAAGGGAGCGTATTCCAGATTCAGTGTTTGATAATGCTAATCAGGTTGAGTTAGTAGACATTGAACCGCAAGACTTAATTGAGCGTTTGAATGCTGGTGCCATTTATCAAGAGTCGCAAGCTAAACGAGCAGTTGATAATTTTTTTACTGTAGATAATTTAACAGCACTTAGAGGTATTGCATTGCGTCGTTGTGCCCAACGTGTTGAGATTCTTTCAGAGAATGCGCGCATTAAGAATCATGGTGATTATTATATCGATGAACACATACTTGTCTGTTTATCCTCATCTCCTTCGAGCACTAAAATTATTCGAACAGCGGCTAGGATGGCAAAAGCTTTTAAAGGAAGGTTTACAGCTTTATTTGTTGAGACAGCTGACCTTTCTACAATGGATGACAAAAATAAGGAGCGTTTATATGCTAACTTACGACTAGCAGAGCAGCTTGGTGCTCAGGTTGAGACAGTTCGTGGAGAAGATGTTCCTTTTCAAATTGCGGAGTTTGCGAGAGTATTTGGAGTGTCTAAACTTGTTATTGGACGAAGTTCAGCAACTAGACCACACTTTTTCAAGAAACCAACACTAACAGAAAAATTGGTAGAAATGGCCCCGAATTTGGATATTTATATTATTCCTGATACGTTGCCATCGGTTTCTGTTTATCGAGCACGAAAAGTACAGAAAAAGAAAAACATCATTTGGTCAACTACTGATATTCTAAAATGTCTTGTCATTTTAATCATATCTAGTTTAATTGGATACACTTTCCGTAATTTAGGATTTGATGAGGCTAATATTATTACAGTCTATGTGCTGGGTGTCTTAATTACTGCAGTGGTGACAACACATCAGATATATAGTTTAATATCTTCGGTAGTTAGTGTTCTTGTCTTTAATTTTATTTTTACTAAGCCTCAATTTACTTTTCAAGCCTATGATCAGGGATATCCAGTAACTTTTCTCATAATGTTTTTTGCTGCTTTTTTAACAGGATCCTTGGCAAATCGTTTAGAAAGACATGCAAAACAAGCTACACGTGATGCTTATCGTATGAAAGTTTTATTTGATACAAATCATCTCTTACAAAAAGCGAAAAGTCGGCAAGATATTATATCTGCTACTTCAAATCAGATTGTCAAGCTCTTAGGTAAAGACGTTGTTTTTTATTTGGCAAAAAAGGAAACGCTGGGTGAGCCCTATATTTTTTCAGCTACGAAAGATTTGCTAAATAACGGCTATACTAGTAGCAATGAAAAAGCAGTCGCAGAGTGGGTGTTTAAAAACAATAAAGCTGCTGGTTCAACGACTGATACGCTCCCAAATGCGAAGTGTTTATATTTAGCGATTCGAGTTAATAATAACGTGTATGGTGTAGTAGGAATAGTTATTGATGAGCAGCCTCTTGACTCATTTGAAAAAAGTATTCTTTTATCCATTATTGGAGAGTGTGCATTAGCCTTGGAAAATGAAAAGAATGCTTATGAGAAAGAAAAAGTAGCTATTCTTGCTAAAAATGAGCAATTACGTGCTAACTTACTACGTGCTATTTCTCATGATTTACGTACACCACTGACTTCTATATCAGGAAATGCTAGTAATCTTCTTTCAAATGGCGATTCCTTTGATGAAGCGACTAAAAAGCAGATGTACACAGATATCTATGATGATTCTATGTGGCTTATCAATCTTGTCGAAAATCTATTAGCTGTGACAAGGATTGAAGAAAATAATGTAAATTTACGCATTATAGATGATTTAGTTGATGATGTTGTATCAGAAGCATTACGCCATGTGAATCGAAAAAGCGTGGAACATCATATTGAAGTGAAGCATAAAGATGAGTTTCTTATTGCTAAAATGGATGCCCGACTAATTGTTCAAGTCATAATTAATATCGTTGATAATGCTATAAAGTACACACCTCAAGGATCACATATCCTTATTCAAACAGAACGACAAGGTAATAAAGCAGTTATTTCCATATCAGATGATGGTGAGGGGATGTCTGATGAGGTGAAGGAGCGAGTCTTTGATATGTTCTATAGCGGGATCAACAAAGTTGTTGATAGTCATAGAAGTTTAGGGTTAGGTTTGGCTTTATGTAAATCAATTATCAATGCCCATGGAGGAGAGATTAGTGTTTCAGATAATATTCCTCAGGGGTCAATATTCACATTCACTTTACCTATAGGAGGACAAATACATGAATAAAACACTTGTTCTATTAGTAGAAGATGATTCATCGGTAAGGAATCTGATGACGACAACCTTAAAAGCACATGGTTATCGTTATTTAACTGCACCTAATGGTGATGCAGCAATATTGGAAGCATCTTCACATAATCCAGATATTGTGTTACTTGATTTAGGGTTACCAGATATGGATGGTGTTGAGGTAATTAAAAAAATTCGTTCCTGGTCAAGTATGCCCATTATCGTTATTAGTGCACGAAGTGAAGATACCGACAAGATTGATGCACTAGATGCAGGTGCAGATGACTATTTAACTAAACCGTTTTCTGTTGAGGAACTGTTAGCACGTTTGCGAGTAACGCAAAGAAGGTTAACGATGATGCAGAGATTTTCTCCTACAGAAGCTTCTGTTTTTATAAATGGAGAACTACGAATTGATTATGCAGCAGGGTGCGCCTATATTAATAGTGAAGAATTGCATTTAACACCTATTGAATACAAATTACTTTGTTTATTATCGAAAAATACAGGAAAAGTTCTGACGCATACCTATATTACACAAAACATATGGGGTAGTAACTGGGATAATGATATTGCCTCTTTGCGAGTATTTATGGCAACTCTGAGAAAAAAAATAGAAAAAGAACCGAATTCTCCTCAATACATTCAAACTCACATAGGAGTTGGTTATCGCATGTTAAGAGTAGAGTAGCTTGAGGAAGTCTCTTACTCTGTGTTAAGAGAGGTAATCGTATAATGATTCAGTTTTGAGATAATAAGAAGTATGCGATACTTGGTGTTTTATAACCCGAATCAGTGATGAGATAGTATAGCTTTAACTCTTTGACTTGGAAGAAGTTCAGAACTGACAAAAATAGGAGAATACAAGGGAAAAGATAAAGGAGCTCTCCCCTACCTCCAATCTCAAAATATTCGGTACTTAATGGGTTATCCAATTCTTCCAATTAGCTATGTCAAGACGAGAACACCCAATTATAAATGAGCGTCAACAGTTGAATACAAAATGATAATCGAATTTCTTTATTTGTAGCTCAAAAAGGAAAATGTGATGTCACAGATCAGGAATTGGATATGGATGATATTCATCGCCTGATTCATGCAACAAATGAGAAGATTATCAAAAATTTCTTTCAGCTTTTGAATTTGAGTAATACAGGACTGACCAAATTAAATCAGTTACGTGAACTTGTAGGAACTTCACCACTTTTGAAAAAAATTTGAACTCAGAATAATAATGTTAATCATATCATCAATATAGCACGATAAAGCAAAATTATGATAATACACTATTGATGGAGCGCTGTGTGCAGTGAAAGTCGCATGCACGGTGTGAAGTGAGGGAAAAATGGAGATAGTATCAAAGTTTTACCTATCGCTATAGAAAGCTTACTCGGATGGCTCTTTCCTTATCTCCGAAACCAACTATAATGGCAATCCAAACTACATCTTCCGCAGATTATCTGGAGTAGTAGCCTGGTTTTTGCTTATACGACGAAATAAAAAAAGGTATACTAACAAAACTCAATAATGCTAGGACATCCTTTTGATTTATCTTGGATTATTTCAAAACAATATGCTAATATTATAGTAAATATTTAGCATATTATTTTGGATGATGGTGTGTGTTTCTAAAGTTAGCAGTGATGGAGTTTTAAAAGTACTAGATTATTTTGAAGTGAAGGTAAAAGAAGCAGTGTTTGCAGGCGATTCAGATGCAGATATAATTTCTGCCAAGGATGGTTTGTGGTCAATCTGTTGGTGTAAATTGGTACAGAAAAAGGCATTTTAAAAGTATTCCAGATATTATATCCGAAAGTCCATCAGATTTGATAAATCAAGAACTTTTAGAAAGGAGAGTATTATGTATTTGAAAGCGCTTATTTTTGATATGGATGGGGTAATAGTTGACACGGAGTATCAAGATTTTTCGATACAAAAAGAATTCATAAAACTTTTTAATCCACACTCTAATTATAGTGATAAAGAGTTATTAGTACTAGTAGGTAAATCCTATTTGACACTTTATAAACTTTTACAGCATTTTATCGGCGAAGAATATAGTATAGAAAAAATTGAGAAAGAATATGGTGTTTTCAGTGATGTAAAATATAGTAAATTGAATTATCGGGAATTATTTAGGGAAGACATTATAAAAATTCTAGATTTTTCTGTTGAAAATGGCATAAAGTTAGCTCTTGCCTCTTCTTCAAAGTATAAACATATTATTGAGATTCTGGAAAGTTGTGGTATAAGAGGTTATTTTGATGTTATAGTTAGCGGTGAAAATTTTATGGAGAGTAAGCCTAATCCAGAAATTTATCAAGCGACATTGAATGAATTGTCTGTTCAGGCTGAACAGTGTATTGCTATTGAAGATTCTTACTCAGGGATTGAAGCATCAACGAGTGCTGGTATTGCTACTATTGGATATTACGATAGTCGATTGCCACTATTTAATGATAAGGCAAATTGGAAAGTCGGAAGTATGCAAGAAGCATTGAACGTAATTCAATCACAACATGAGTTTTAAAATATCTAGATGCATTAAAAAATAATTTAGGCGATATAGCAATTTTGAACGGCACTCTAAAAGTCTGTAATTTCTTTGTAGTCAGATATTTGATATTCTCCAATAAGCATTTTCGATTCTATGGTTTTCTGTTTATTGCTTCTTCATTTTTATAGTGTAACTATTCCATATATCTGCTGCAATACAAATCAGCATAGCATGATGTCTTAAATTGTCTTCTTGATAAGGATATGTAGACTGGATACGGTGTTTTCTTTGTTTTTATTTTGGGGAGTTTAATTATCTCCAGAGTATTTTAAGGAAAGATAAATAAAAAAATCACAAGCTATTTTTCACAAACTTTCAAATGAACTATGATATAATTGAATCATACTTGTGAAAAAATAAAAAATTGTGATTTAGATTTGACTGATTTTTACACCAAATCCAGCTATGAATTTGATGCTCTTCGATGGTAAACAACACCGCTATGAATTAGTCATCTAAAGATTTATAGGAGATATAATGACAGATAACAATAAACAATATGGGGCTGATTTGGTAGTGGATAGTCTCATCAACCATGACATTGACTATGTTTTTGGTATTCCTGGTGCTAAAATTGATCGTATTTTTGACACTCTTGAAGATAAGGGACCACAGTTGATTGTAGCTCGTCATGAGCAAAATGCTGCTTTTATGGCACAAGGGATTGGACGTATTACAGGTACACCTGGCGTTGTGATTACAACAAGTGGACCTGGAGTTTCAAATTTGGCGACAGGATTGGTGACCGCAACGGATGAAGGGGATCCTGTTTTAGCGATTTCAGGTCAAGTAAAACGTGCCGATTTGCTGAAACGGTCTCACCAATCTATGAAAAATGTGGCAATGATGGAACCAGTTACAAAATATGCTGTAGAAGTTCATGAGCCAGATACTCTCTCTGAAACAATTGCTAATGCCTATCGTGTGGCAAAGTCAGGTAAACGTGGTGCAAGCTTTGTTTCCATTCCACAAGATGTGACTGACAGTTTGGTTTCCGTAAAAGCAATCAAGCCATTAACAGATCCCCAATTGGGTTCTGCGTCAGTTGGTGATATCAACTATTTAGCGCAAGCTATCCGAAATGCCGACTTACCCGTTCTTCTTCTGGGAAATGGTGCTTCAACGCGTGCAGTTACAAAGTCTATTCGTAAGTTATTGGATGCTGTAAAATTACCAGTTGTTGAAACTTTCCAAGGTGCAGGTATTGTTTCTCGTGAGTTGGAAGAAGATACTTTCTTTGGACGTGTTGGGCTTTTCCGCAATCAGCCAGGTGACATGTTGCTTAAAAAAGCTGACCTTGTTATTGCTATTGGTTATGACCCAATTGAGTATGAAGCCCGAAATTGGAATGCTGAAATTTCAGCTCGTATTATTGTTATCGACGTTGCGCAAGCTGAAATCGATACTTATTTCCAACCAGAGCGTGAATTGATTGGTAACATTGCGGATACGATTGATTTGCTCTTGCCTGCCGTTAATGGTTATGTTTTGCCAAAAGCATCAGTAGATTATTTGCAAAATCTGAAGAAAAATGTTGTCGAAGATGTCAAATTTGATCGTAATTCCAAGGAAGGTTTGGTTCACCCGCTTGATGTTATTGATGTCTTACAAGAAAATACAACAGATGATATGACTGTCACTGTTGACGTTGGTAGTCACTACATTTGGATGGCACGTTATTTCAAATCATACGAAGCTCGTCATCTGCTCTTTTCAAACGGCATGCAGACCCTTGGAGTTGCACTTCCTTGGGCAATTTCAGCAGCACTTGTTCGTCCAAATACGACAGTTGTTTCAGTGTCTGGAGATGGTGGATTCCTTTTTTCAGCACAAGAATTAGAAACTGCAGTACGTCTCAAGTTGCCGATTGTCCATATCATTTGGAATGATGGCAAGTACAATATGGTCGAGTTCCAAGAAGAAATGAAATATGGTCGTTCATCAGGTGTTGACTTTGGTTCTGTTGATTTTGTAAAATATGCTAGCAGTTTTGGGGCAAAAGGGTATCGTGTTGATAGTAGAGCTTCATTTGAAGAAATATTCAAGGAAGCTTTAAAAGAAGCAAATAATGGACCAGTTTTAATTGATATTCCAATTGACTACAAAGATAACATCAAACTTGGTGAAACAATCTTACCAGATGAATTTTATTAAACTTGATTTTTTAATCATATGACAATAAAATAATATCAGAAGGCACTATTTAAGGTTATTGATGAAAGTGAAGGAGAATATGTCAGAAGCAATTAAACTGTTTCAGTATAATACGTTAAGTGCACTTATGGCTGGTCTTTATGGTGGAACATTAACTATAGGTGAACTTTTAGAACATGGGGATTTGGGGATTGGAACACTAGATTCTATTGACGGGGAGCTGATTATTCTTGATGGTAAAGCGTATCAAGCTAAAGGATCTGATGGTAAAGCAGAGGTAGTGGAAGTTTCTGATGATGTCAAAATTCCTTATGCTGCTGTCGTCCCTCACCGAGCTGAAGTGATTTTTAAACAACGCTTTGAAATGACTGATAAGGAATTAGAAAAACGCATTGAGTCATATTATGATGGTGTTAATTTATTTCGTTCAATTAAGATAAAGGGAACATTTGTGAAGATGCATGTTCGTATGATTCCAAAGTCAGCCCCTGACATTAAGTTTGCTGATGTTGCTACACGCCAACCAGAATACACACGTGAAAATATTTCAGGAACGATTGTCGGGATTTGGACACCAAAGATGTTCCATGGTGTAAGTGTTGCAGGTTATCATTTGCATTTTATTTCTGATGATTTCACATTTGGTGGTCATGTGATGGATTTTATTATTTCAGAAGGTGTTGTTGAAGTTGGGCCAGTTGATCAACTAGATCAGCGTTTTCCGGTTCAGGATCGTAAATACCTTTTTGCAAAATTTAATATGGATGAATTGAAAGAAGATATTGAAAAAAGCGAATGACGTCATGAATGTCATTATACGCATAAGATGTCTTGGTTCTATTAGGAAAACTAGAAGATATGGGTTGTTACGCTGAAATATCTAGAAAATCAGGAGTAGTCTCACAATAATGATACTATCATAAAGAGAATCTTGTATTAAAAAGCTATATGAACTTATAGAAGAATGACACTTTAATCTGTACTGCCCCCAAAAAGTTGGACCATTAATTATGATAAGGATTTAGTTCTGTATTGTACAGGGCTAAGTCCTTTTAGTTTTGCCTTGATACGTTTATTGTTGTAATAAAAAATATAATCTGTAATGGCTTGTTCTAGCTTGTCAAGCGATTTAAAAGTCTTTTCATAACCGTAAAACATCTCAGACTTTAAGATACCAAAGAAGGACTCCATCATGCCATTATCTGGGCTATTCCCCTTGCGAGACATAGACGGACGAATCCCCTTGAATGCCAAGAAATCATGATAAGACTGGTGTTGATATTGCACCCTTGGTCGCTGTGAAGAATAGTTCCCTGGTAAGAGTTAGCTGGAAATGCTTTTTAAGCATGGGTTGAATCTGTTTTAAATCAGGTGAGCGTGACAAGGTGAACTCAATAATCTCACTATTGTAGCCATCAAGAACAGGAGATAAATAGAGCTTCTCCTTAATGTTTGGTAAAGCGAATTCAGTGATATCTGTATAACACTTCTCATAAGGCTTAGTCCCTTCAAACTGACGTTGAAGCAGATGATCAGCTTTCTTCCCAATCTCTCCCTTGTACGACGAGTATTTACGCTTACAACGAATACAAGCAGCGAGTCCCATGACTGTCATTAAACGTTGAACCTTCTTATGATTGATAACAAATCCACGGTTTCTTAGTTCTAAATGAATACGGCGATAACCATAATTACCTTTATGGTCATCGTAAATGGTTTGAATCATCTCTTTGACCTTCTTATCTTTATTAGCTCTATTAAACCGTTTCAACTGATAATAGTAAGTAGAACGAGCTAGCTTAGCGGTTTTCAGTAAGAGGTCTAATCGAAATCCTCCTGAGACCAGTTCTCTAACAGTCTCCGCCTTGTGCGCTGTAAGATTTCTCCCTCAAGCGCAATTCTCTCAACTTTTTTAGATAAGCTACCTCAGCACGCAGATGCTCATTCTCTTCAAGAACATGCTCTAGCTCAGTCATCTCTTCAGGCGTCTTTTTAGGTTTCCCCCCCATCTTACTCGGTCTCCCTCGTTGTTTCTCAACAATAATATACCCATTTTTCTTGTATTGTGCTATCCAATTTGGTAATGTTCTCATATTAGGAAGTGCATAGTCAATAGAAACACTCCCTTGAGAATCCCCTTCAATCAGAACCTTATCAATGATTTCCTGTTTTAGCTCAGGGGAATAGTGACGATTGGCTGTCTTTTGAATAACCTTGATGCCATGACGCTCATTAAGCGGAACATATTAAGTTATTAGTATTCATACCGAACTGGTCATGAATGTGTGACCAAGTAACGCCTGATTTTCTCATCTCATATATTTTTACTTTATCTTAATAACTTAATGTCATGCAAAAAGCACCCTAATCGTTAGATTTTATGTCCAACTTTTGAGGTGCAGTTTAAAATTGATTGTCTTTTTTGTTTTGTAGATATTTAAAGGTGAATCTTTATCACACTTATATTGAATAGATCTGATTGTGTGTCAGAAATAGTATCAAATATGAAGTCTGATAGAAGTATTTAAAACGGTTATAGGGGATATAGTGATGAGCCAAATTTGCTTACTTCTGCGGTGGTTTTAAACACTGTGAAAAATTGATTATACTAAACAAATAAGTTGTTGGGAAAAAGTCCTTGTTTATGATACTTTTCCCAATATGAGTTACTAAGTTTCATTATGTTGATAATCTATTGTTTTCCCCTAATGGAGTTGATAAAATTAAAATGTAAACGATAACAAAAGGAGAAAATCTTATGTCAGTAGTATTAGCAAGAATTGATCAACGTCTTATACATGGTATTGTAGTTACCCAATGGGCAGGATTTACAAAAGCAAAACGTCTCATGGTTGTGGATGACGAGATTAGCAAAGATGAAAGTCAGAAGGCAGCAATGAGAATGAGTAAGCCAGCTGGTACAGGTATGTCTATCATTGATACTAATACCGCTATTACCAATTTTGCAGCAGGGAAATATGACAGTCATAATGTATTTTTGATTGTTCGCCATCCTCAAACGCTAGTTGATTTGGTTGAGGGAGGAGTAGCTATTCCAAAAGTTAATATCGGAATTATATTTGATGGCCCTGGTAAAAAGACAATTAGGAAAATGGTTTCAGTAAATGATGAGGAAATCAATGCTTTGAAGGAATTGGAGAAACTTGGTATTGAAGTGACTTTCCATTTTGTCCCAAATGACATTGAGGAGCCAATGAGTTACTACATTGATTGAGGTAAAAAGAAATGGATATTATTCAAGGAATCTTAATTATTTTACTATCATTTTGGGTAGTATTAGATCAACAAGGACTGGTCGTTGTGACTTGGTTTCCTATTATGGTGTCATTATTTGTTGGTCTTATTATGGGGGATATGGAAACAGCTATGGTTATTGGTGGAACTTTCCAATTAATGTCTTTAGGTGTTGCCAATATCGGGGGCTCATCCGTTCCAAACTGGGGATTAGCAGCGCTAGTTGGAGGTTATGTTGCGATTAAAAGCACGACAACTATTGAAGAGGCTAAGGCTGTTGCACTTGCTGTTGGGGTTCCAGTTGGTATGTTAGGAATTCAGTTAGATGTATTAGCCAAAATTTTAAATACTTATGTAGCACACTGGGCACAGAAGGCAGCTAATGCTAAACAGTTTGAGAAAATGAATCGGATTCTTTGGATTGGTCCACTTATTTTTGGATTATCGACGGCTATCCCAACGACTTTATGTGTTTTATTTGGACAAACAATTGTTACACTTATACTGAACTATGTGCCTGATTGGGTTACGAGTGGCTTGACGATTGCTGGAAATATGCTTCCGGTTGTGGGGATTGCTTTATTACTACAAGTTATGCCAGCAAAAAAATATTTATCCCTATTATTAATTGGCTTTGTCTTGACAGCGTATCTTAATTTACCAATCTTAGGAGTCTCTATTGTTGGACTAGCGTTAGCGTATTATTATTTCACAACAACAATTCAGAAAGTTACGACTTCTAATCTTAATACCGTTGAAGAAATAGGAGATGATTTTGATGAATAAGCAAAATGATATTGTAACAAATAAAGATATTAATAAAGCAGCTTTTAGATATATGTTTATGGCTTGTAATACTTTTAACTACGAAACTCAACAAGGACCCGCAGTGGTGTTTGGATTAAATAAATTATTGAGAAAAATTTATTCTAATGACGATGAGTATGTTGCTGCTTTAAATAATCATTTTAAATACTTTAATACGACAACTTGGATGGCTAATGTTTTACTTGGAGCGAGTGTGGCAATGGAAGAAAGAGATGGCGTTGCTGCTCAAGAAGCTGTTCAGAGCTTTAAAACAGGAATGATGGGGCCTTTAGCGGGTATAGGTGACACTCTTGTTTGGGTTCTTTATCCAACTATCATTGGTTCAATAGCTGCATATATGGGATTAGAAGGAAATCCTACAGGAGCAATTATTTGGTTACTACTCAATATCATCTTTCTGTTATTTAGAGTGAAGCTATTTAAGATTGGTTACCAATCAGGTATCAAATTAGTAACAGCTCTAGGTGATCGACTTAGTGTTTTTACTGAAGCAGCTTCTATAATGGGCTTAACCGTTATTGGTGCTTTAGTGGCTTCTGTCATCAAAATTAATGTTGCTCCTGTTTTTAAAACAGGAGAAGTCTCTTTATCTTTACAAACAGAAGTTTTAGATAAAATTATGCCGTCGCTATTACCTGCATTATTAACGCTAGTTGTTTATAAATTGATTGCAAGTAAAAAAATGTCTGTTATCCAGATTATATTTGGAATTATTGTATTATCTATTATTTTATCTTATTTTGGGATTTTGAAAGCGTAGGTTTATGATATGGTTAAAGTTATAATTGCTAGTCATCGTCATTTAGCAGATGGTATGGATGATACGTTGAAGTATCTAGTTCCTTCCCTGACGAATATTGAAACCATCAGTGCATATGTTGATAATGAGCCAATTACTGTGGCTGTTGAAGCGGCATTAAATCGTTGTCAAGGTACGGAAGATATCCTGGTTTTTACAGATTTGTTGGGGGGATCAGTCAATCAGGAATTTGTTAAACAGTTAAAACCAAATGTTCATTTGATTACAGGTATGAATTTGCCAGTTATTATGTCTTTGTTACTCCAATTGGAAAATCAAGACTTATCTGAGTCACTAATCACACAGGCGATTGAAGAGGCTAAAAATCAGATTATTTACGTTAATCATTTTCTACAAGAAACAGTCGATTCAGAAGATGATGAAATGTAATTTTTACAGCACATTATCTCGTTGAAAATAATATGAAGGAATAGAGTAATGGAGAAAGATTGGTGGAAATATAGTGTGGTATATCAGGTATATCCACAGAGTTTTAAAGATAGTAATGGAGATGGTATTGGGGACTTAAAAGGAGTCATTGAAAAACTTCCTTATTTATCTTTGCTAGGTATTGATGTGATATGGTTAAATCCGATTTATGAATCACCAGGGGTAGATAATGGATATGACATTAGTGATTATTATAAGGTTGATGTCAAATATGGGAAACTAGACGATTTAAAGACATTATTAGAAGAAGCCCATAAAATTGGGATGAAAGTAATCTTAGATTTGGTAGTTAATCACACCAGTAATCAACATAAATGGTTTGAAGAATCTAAAAAAAGTAAAGATAACCCTTATTCTGATTATTATATCTGGAAAGATCCAAAACCAGACGGTAGTGAACCAACTAATTGGGGATCAACTTTTGGAGGTTCAGCTTGGGAATATGTTTCAGAGAGAAACCAATATTACTTACATTGTTTTGCTAAGGAACAGCCCGATTTAAATTGGGAGAATCCTAAACTACGTGAAGAAATTTTTCAGATGATTAATTGGTGGTTTCAATTTGGTATTGATGGCTTCAGAATGGATGTCATTACATTAATTAGCAAAGATCCTAGTTATCCTGATGCACCCGAATCTTTACCATATACTAAATCGTATTATATTGGTGCATCAAATGGTCCTAGGGTTCATGAGTACTTACATGAATTAAACCAGAAAGTGCTTAAACGGTATAATGTGATGACGGTAGGTGAGGCGCCTAATACCAATGCTGATCAGGCTCTTCGTTATACGAAAGCTGAAAATGAAGAATTAAATATGGTTTTTCATTTTGATCATATGCATTTAGATTACGGACGTTATGGTAAATTTTCTGATGTCCGTTTTAAATTAAGTGATCTGAAGAAGGTATTATCTGAATGGCAAGACAAATTATCTGAAGGGTGGAATAGTTTATATTGGAGTAATCATGATCAGCCTAGGGTGGTAACACGATTTGGTAATGATGAGTTATATCGTGTCGAATCTGCTAAGATGTTAGGAACCCTACTCCATATGATGAAGGGCACACCTTATATTTTTCAAGGTGAAGAGTTAGGTATGAAGAATGTACCTTTTGCGACATTTGAGGAATATCAAGACATCGAAACTCAGTATTTTTCACAGTTAATGGAAGAAAAAGGAGAGCCTGAAAGCTATATAAAAGAATCGCTTTACCTGAAGTCAAGAGATAATGCTCGGACACCATTTCCTTGGAATGGAGATATCACCGATGGTTATGGATTTTCAACTTCAGAACCTTGGATTTCATATTCTAGTGATAATAAAGTAATTAATGCTGAAGCAGCTTTAGAGGACAAACAGTCTGTCTTTTATTACTATAAAAAGTTAATTGCTTTACGACATCAATTGCCTATCATTGTTTACGGTGACTATAAACTAATTAATAAGAGCGATAGTAATGTATATTCTTATTTGAGAACATATGAAGAACAAACTCTCCTTGTCGTATGTTCTTTTGATGACAAACCAACTTACGTTAGTCTTCCAAAAGATTTACTTAAACGCTCAGGTCATTGTTTGATTCATAATTACCATAAAGAGCAATTACAGCTAAATGTTAAACAGGAACTTCAACCTTATGAAGCATTTGTTTATTTATTCACTTGAATTTAGTATAAAAAATAATGGGTAAATTATAAAAGAGGGATAATGCCTATAAACTATTCTCACATCTTGGTTTGATATCTACGGTGTAGAAGGAATAGTGGCATTATCTTTTTTGTGTCAATAATGATTCCTAAAATATGATACAATGTTATTGCGTAAAATTAGCGGCTACTATTAAGAATAGTAGTAAAAGAGATTATGCATGATGATACGGTAGTTTGGTGGAGGGGAAGAATTGAATTTTGAACAATTAGTTGGATTGCATTTTGATAAATTATCGGAGTCCGAAAAGGATTTGGCAAGATATATTATAGCTCATCAAGAAAGTATTGAAGAGTTAACGTTAGTAGAGTTAGGGCGAAAGGTCATGATGTCTAAAAGTACAGTCCTAAGGTTTTCAAAAAAGCTAGGATTTAATGGCTATTCTGAAATGAAGTATTTTATCCAATCTTCTATTGCGATGCAATTAATTCCATCAGAACAAGATGTGATTGATGAAGTGTTAGGGGATGTAAAAAATACCATTAAATTGATGAAAAATGTTGAGCTTGATAGAATATTTTCGGTGTTGAATAAAGCAAATAATGTTATTATTTATGCAACAGGATTCACACAAAATAATTTTGCAAAAGAATTTTCTAAAGAGTTATTTTTGTTCGAAAGACCCAATTTTTTATTATCTGGAGAGACAGATTTTTCGGCTATTTCTAATATGTTAAATGATGAAGATCTTGTTATTGTTATTTCTTTGAGTGGTAACACACCAAGTATCCAAGAGACATTAAAGAATTTAATGTTAAAACAAGTATCTATTTTAGGTATCACTGAATTTGGAGATAGTTTTTTAAGACAACACTCCACTTATCAACTGTATTACGAAACTAGTGAATTAGAGGTTAACTTTAAAGATAGTAAATCGATGTCTGGTCTATATGTTATTTTGATATTAGTTGCTCGTATGTATAATTTATATAGAAGACAATATAAACACAAGCTATAAATTATCCTGTAATTCTAAACAGAGAGTTGATTTTTATTCATATTTATCCTAAAATAGAAAGCGTTGCACGTGTGAATTTTGTATTAAATTTATTAATTGAATTTGTGCAGCAGTTTGAAATAAAAAATAGGAGAATGTATGGATATTTTTCGAAAGACTCCAATGGCACCCAAAAAAAGTTACTTGCAACGACGTTTGGGGTTAGCAGAACTAATCTTTTTAGGAGTAGGTTCGATTGTTGGAACAGGTATTTTTACGATAACAGGAATGGGTGCTGCTCAATATGCAGGACCTGCTATTACAGTATCAATTCTTATTGCGGCTTTTTGTGTAACGATATCAGCTCTGTTTTTTGCTGAATTTTCTTCAAGGTTACCTCATTCAGGAGGTGTTTATCGCTATTTGTATACTGTTTTTGGAGAGTACCCTGCCTGGATTGCTGGTTGGTTTATGATCATCGAATTTGCAGGTGCCATTTCAACAGCGGCTTCTGGCTGGGGAGAATATCTAAAAGCTTTCTTGAAAACATTTGGAATAAGCTTACCAACTGCTTTAAGTGGCCCATTTAATCCTAAGAACGGAACTTATATTGATATCGTTCCCGTTCTCTTATTATTTTTCGTAACTGCCTTTGTTTTACTAGGGGTTCAAACGGTTCTAAGATTTAATTCTATTTTAGTTATCTTTAAATTAGCTGTTTTACTCATCTTTATTGCCTTAGGGCTGACAGCTATTAATGTTGATAATTGGAGCAATTTTGCCCCATACGGTTTTGGTCAAATTTATGGCGGAAAAGTTGGGATTATGGCAGGAGCCTCTTTGATGTTCTTTGCATTTCTGGGATTTGAATCCATTTCAATGGCAGCAGATGAAACAAAGGAACCGCAAAAGAAAATCCCACAAGGCATTTTTATCTCAATCGGCTTGGTGACTTTGTTGTATGTTGTGGTAACCTTGATTTTAACAGGCACTGTTCACTATTCAAAATTGAATATTACGGATGTTGTTCCGTATGTGTTGCGTAGCATTGGTTTTCCATTTATCGGAAATTTTGTATCAATTGTTGTTATCATGACACTTGTTACCGTCTGCATTTCCATGATGTACGCTTTAACACGTATGATTTATAATATTAGTTGTGACGGTCTTTTGCCTGAACAATTTCAAGAATTAACACCGAAGAGTAAAGTTCCTAAGAAAGCAACTATTTTTGTTGGTTTGGTAACCATGTTCTTTTCAGGTGTGTTGCAATTAGAAATTTTAGCCTTGTTGGTTAATATTGTGACCTTGGCTTATCTGATTTTGTTAGCTTTGGGAGTGATTAAACTTCGCAAAGATTTTGGCGAACCAAAAGAGGAAGAATTTAGAACACCTTGGGTGCCATTTTTACCGCTGCTATCGATTGTTATTTACTTGTCATTGATGACACAATGCAAAGCGATTACTTGGTATGGTTTCATTGCATCCTTTATTCTTGGAAGTCTCATCTATTTTGGATATGGATACAGACATTCTAAGTTAAGAGAAGATAGTAAAAAATAAGAAAACTCACTTTAAATCAACCGAAAGGAAGATTTAGAGTGAGTTTTTGTTTATTTTGTCATGCGCATACTGTTGATTTTTTCTTCGGTCGGAGTGACACGAAGCGTTTTTTGACCAGTATAAGTTACAAAACCAGGTTTGCCACCAGTTGGTTTGTTAAGCTTTTTAGCTTCAATCATATCAACCTGAACAAGGTTGGACAGACGTGCTTTTGAGTAGTAGGCAGCTAATTCAGCAGCGTCAGTTTTGACTTCGTCGCTTGGATTGAGATTATCCTTGATAAGAACGTGGCTACCAGGAATATCCTTAGCATGGAACCAAAGTTCTCCTTTTTTTGCCATTTTGAAAGTCAATTCATCATTTTGCAGATTGTTGCGTCCAACCATGATAATCGTTTTGCCATCTGAAGCCAAGTATTGTTCTGGTTTTTTGCGTTTGTGGCGTTTATCGCGCGTGCGACGTTTGACAAAGCCAGTTTCGACTAATTCCTCGCGAATATCCTCGATATCAGAAATTGCCGCGTGATTCAACGCTGTTTCAACGCTTTCGAGGTAAGTAATCGTATCCTTAGTTTCTTGAATAAGCCCTGTCAAGTGCTTCACAGCTTCTTTCAATTTTTGGTATTTTTTGAAATAACGCTGCGCATTTTGACTAGGTGTCAGGCTTTTATCGAGCGCAATGACGATTTTTTCGTTGGTGTAGTAGTTGTCTAATTCGACTTGGTCTTGATTGTTTGGCACTAGCGTGAGATAGGTCGTTAAGAGTTCTCCTTTTTGGCGGAATTCTTCCGCATTTTCCGTCGCTAATAATTCTTTTTCTTGCTTACCAAGTTTTTTGATATTTTTATCCAATTCTGTTTGAACACGGTGAATCAAATCGCTTGATTGCTGATTGACACGGTCGCGTTCAGCCTTATCTTGATAAAAAACATCCAAGAGTTCAGAAAGACTGTCAAATTGCTTATCGCTCTTGTCAAATAGCACAGCAGCAAATGATTTATCGGTCATATTTGGCTGACATGGTCTAGCAAAAAAAGTACGGAATTGTTTCAGCTTGTTGTTGCTGAGCTGAGCAGCCAGGTTTTCTGCAGTATCACGTCCTAAGCCTTGGAAAAGTTTTTGCAGATTGCGCGGTGCCAAATCTTCTGTCTGCAAAAGTTCAAATAATTTTTCATCTGAAACAGTGAAAGGATTTTTAGCCTCTGTTTTTGGCGGTGCAAGATAAGTTGAGCCAGGCAAGATAGTGCGGTAGCTATTTTGTGAGAAACCAATATGCTTGATTGACTCGATAATCTTGCTTTCAGCTTTATCAATCAAAATAATATTGCTGTGTTTGCCCATGATTTCAACCATCAAGGTGACTTTGATGTTATCACCGATTTCATTTTTATTAGAAAATGCGATTTCTAAAATACGGTCATTTTCAATCTGCGTAATGCTCTCAATGATTGCCCCTTGAAGGTATTTTCGAATAATCATAGTAAATGTATTTGGGGTTTGTGGATTTTGAAAATCAGCTGTCGTAATCTGCACACGTCCGAAAACAGGATGAGCAGAAAGCAAGAGCTTATAATTCTTACGATTATTGCGAATGGTTAAAACCAACTCACGTTCAAAAGGTTGATTGACCTTTTGAATACGTCCATAAAGTAGCTCTTCTTGTAATTCTTTTGTTAAATGGTGTAGAAAAAAACCATCAAATGACATGATTAAAGTTGTCGCAAGACTAGCTAATCAAAAATGATAAGAAATCTTACGACGTCTCCTTTCTAATCTCATGTGTTCAATCCCTTTATTATACCATATCCTTGGCGAAAACTGGGATTTTAGTCATGGAAAAGTTGCTGATATTATTTTTTATAAAACATTTTTATTCTTAGTTAACATAAAGGAGATCTGAAGATACTTGTCTGTCTGAAAACAGATAGCTATTGATAACGCTTTGATTGCATCTTTTACTAAATAACAAAGTTTAATAAATAATAAAATTAAGAAAATTTCGAAAAGTGCTTGAAATTTCTAAAATTTAGGATATAATATAAAAAAACACAGGAGGAAGCTAAGATGAACAACACACAAATTCTTACAAATTGGCAAAGTTGGCGTAGGTAAAGTTGTGTTTATGTGTTTGCATAGATACGACTTTTGGAGTACTTCTAAAAAGTATCTATGCGCTAATCTTAGTTACAGGATAAAAAAGGCGTGTAGTAGATTTTTACTAGACGCTTTTCTTTTTAGTTGACTCACATTATTAACGAATAATATTGATATAGAATTTTAACTAAAAAATTAATGGAGAGAAAATGAAAAATAAAGCACTTATTGGAACCCTTATTGCTCTTGTTATTTTAGTTGCTGGTTCGATGATTTATGACCAGACTAAAAGAGATTCAAGTAAAAATGATGTGGTTAAAATTGGTATTTTGCAGTATGTGACGCACGATGCTCTAGATGAGATTGAAAAAGGAATTGAGGACGGTCTTGCTGAGGCTGGCTATGATAGTGATAACGCTGAAATTACGATGTTGAATGCTGAAGGTGACCAAAGCAAGATTCAAACGATGAGTAAGCAGCTGGTCAATGCTAAAAACGATGTTTTGATTGGTATTGCAACACCAGCCGCACAAGGTTTGGCATCAGCAACAAGTGATATTCCAGTTGTTATGGGAGCTATTTCTGACCCAGTTGGTGCAAAATTAGTTAAAAATCTTGAAGAACCAGAAGGAAACGTAACAGGGGTTTCCAACCAAGTTCCAATTGAACAAAGCGTAGAGCTCATTCAAAAAATCACACCAAATGCCAAGACAATCGGCGTTTTATATGCTAGTAGCGAGGATAATTCAGTATCACAAGTCGCTGAATTTAAAAAGGATGCTGAAGTTGCTGGCATTAATGTCATTGAATACGCCGTACCGTCAACAAATGAAATCACAACAACAATGTCGGTTATGACAGGAAAAGTCGATGCTATCTTTGTTCCACAAGACAATACTATTGCATCAGCCTTTACGACGGTTGTTAATGCTGCCAATGCTGCGAAAATTCCGATTTATTCATGCGTTGATACAATGGTAGAGCAAGGAAGCATTGCATCAGTTGCCCAAAGTCAGTATGATTTAGGTGTGGAAACGGCAAAAATTGCTGTTAAATTGTTAGCAGGTAAAAAAGTGTCAGAAGTTCCTGTTAATATTGTCAATACAGGGACACCAACCCTTAACTTGAAAGCTGCACAAGAGCTTGGTATTACAATACCAGATAGTGTTCTTTCAGAAGCCACAGTGGCTGTTGAGGCAGATGATAATTAAGGAAGAAGGAGAAAAATCAGATGATTATTTCGTCAGTATCACAAGGGCTTTTGTGGGGAATTCTTGGTCTAGGAATTTACCTCACCTTTAGAATCTTGAACTTTCCAGATATGACAACAGAAGGCTCATTTCCGCTTGGAGGAGCAGTGGCTGTTACTTTGATGAACCATGGTTTTCATCCTATTTTAGCAACACTTGCAGGAATGCTTTCAGGGTGTTTTGCAGGACTTGTGACAGGCTTGCTTTATACTAAAGGAAAAATCCCAACCATTTTAGCAGGAATTTTGGTGATGACCTCTTGTAACTCAATCATGCTCATGATTATGAAACGTGCTAATCTTGGTTTGCTTGATATTAAAACATTGCAAGATTTATTCCCGTTTGCAGATAGCACTAACTTGCTGATTATTGGTCTTTTAGCGGTTGTTATTGTTATTTCAGGATTAATTTTCTTCCTGTACACACGACTTGGTCAGGCTTATATCGCTACTGGTGATAACCGTGATATGGCAAAAAGTTTTGGGATTAATACCGACCGCATGGAAGTTATGGGGCTTACGATTTCAAATGGGTTGATTGCTTTATCAGGTGCTCTTGTCAGCCAACAAGATGGCTACGCTGATGTCTCAAAAGGAATTGGTGTGATTGTTATCGGACTTGCTAGTATCATTATCGGAGAAGTGTTGTATTCAACTGGTTTAACACTTTTAGAGCGTTTGATTGCCATTGTTGTTGGGTCAATTTTGTATCAATTCTTAATCACGGCAGTTATTGCCCTTGGCTTCAATACGAACTACCTCAAATTGTTCAGTGCTCTTGTCTTGGCACTCTGTCTCATGGTTCCCGTTCTTAAAAATAAATTTTTCAAAGGAGTGACCTTATCGCGATGAAAAAAATTGTAGAATTAAAAAATGCTACCGTTCAAGTTAATAACGGTCTTGACGAGGTCAAAACAATCCTTGATGACGTGAATTTGACAATTTATGAACATGATTTTTTGACGATTTTAGGTGGGAACGGTGCTGGGAAATCAACGCTTTTTAACGTGATTGCTGGAACTTTGATGTTGACTAGCGGAAGCATTTATATCCTAGACAAAGATGTGACACATTTACCTGCTGAAAAACGTGCAAACTATTTGGCGCGTGTCTTTCAAGACCCTAAAATGGGAACAGCACCACGTATGACTGTGGCTGAAAACCTTCTTATTGCCAAATATCGTGGTGAAAAACGTGGACTTTTGCCACGAAAAATTCATGCGTTTACCGATGAATTTCAAGCGTTGGTTGCACGAACTGGTAATGGTCTTGAAAAGCATTTGGAAACGCCGACTGGGCTTTTATCAGGTGGGCAACGTCAAGCACTTAGCTTGCTCATGGCAACGCTAAAACGCCCAGAATTGTTGCTACTTGATGAACATACGGCAGCCCTTGACCCTAAGACGAGTGTATCCTTGATGAATTTAACAGATGAATTTGTATCAGGTGACCACTTGACAGCACTCATGATTACACACCACATGGAAGACGCTCTGAAATATGGTAACCGTTTGATTGTTATGAAAGACGGCAAAATCATCAAAGACCTCAATCAAGACGAAAAAGCCCAAATGGCAATCGCCGATTATTATCAATTGTTTGAATAAACACAAACGCCTTCGGGCGTTTTTTAGGTGTTCAAGTAACTTTTCCAAATCACAAAGAAGAAAATCTTCTGAAAATATGGTACAATGTTAATGCTGTAATTCGACTTGCTAACTTTTTTGGAGGCAAGGACCGTTTGTATGAAAAAAGCAAAACAATTTGCTCGTATAAAAAATAAAAATGAGGAGAAAACATCGTAATGAGCGATATTAAAATTATTGCCCTTGGAGGGGTGCGCGAAAATGCGAAAAACCTCTATGTGGTAGAAGTTAATGACTCTATTTTCATTTTGGATGCTGGACTTAAATATCCTGAAAATGAACAATTGGGTGTGGATGAAGTTATTCCAAATATTGATTACCTAGTTGAAAATAAAAAACGTGTGCAAGGAATTTTCTTGACGCATGGGCATGCAGATGCTATTGGAGCTTTGCCTTATATTCTATCGGAATTTAAAGCGCCAGTATTCGGCTCACCGTTGACAATTGAGTTAGCGAAGCTTTTTGTTAAGAAAAATAACAACGTTAAAAAATTTAATAATTTCCATGTTATTGACGCAGAAACTGAAATTGAATTTGCAGATGCGACGATTTCATTCTTTAAAACAACTCACTCAGTTCCTGAAAGTTTGGGGATTGTTGTCGGTACAGATGAGGGAAATATTGTTTACACAGGCGACTTCAAATTTGACCAAGCTGCCCGTAAATATTACCGTACAGACTTGTCTCGTTTGACTGAAATTGGGCGTGAAGGCGTGTTAGCTCTGCTTTCTGATTCTGCTAATGCGACAAGTAATGTTTTGACAGCTAGCGAATCAGAAGTTGCAGCTGAAATGGATAGCATTATCGCAGATGCTGAAGGCCGCGTGATTATTGCAGCCGTAGCTTCTAACTTGATTCGTATTCAGCAGGTATTTGATTCAGCTGCAGACTACGGTCGTCGTGTGGTTTTAACTGGTTTTGACGCTGAAAATATTGTCCGCACAGCCATTCGTATGAAACGCTTGCGTTTGGTTGATGAAAAATTGATTGTCAAACCAAAAGACATGCACAAATTTGAAGATCACGAATTGATTATTCTTGAAACTGGTCGTATGGGTGAACCAATTAATGGTTTGCAAAAAATGGCACTTGGACGCCATCGTTATGTGCAAATCAAAGAAGGTGACCTTGTTTACATCGTTACAACGCCAAGTCTTTCAAAAGAAGCAGCTGTTGCGCGTGTCGAAAATTTGATTTACAAAGCTGGCGGTGTGGTTAAACTTATCACACAAACAATGAATGTTTCAGGCCATGCCAATGCGCGTGATTTGCAGTTGATGATTAACCTTCTTCACCCAAAATATTTGTTCCCAGTTCAAGGAGAATACCGTAACTTGGCAACGCATGCTGAGTTAGCGCAAGAAGTTGGTATGTATCCAGAAAATATTTACATCGTTAAACGTGGTGATGTCATGGTTCTTGATAAAGACGGCTTTAATCACGAGGGAAGTGTCCCAGCTGGTGATGTGATGATTGATGGAAATGCTATTGGTGACGTTGGTAATATTGTTCTTCGTGACCGCAAAGTCTTGTCAGAAGATGGTATCTTCATTGTTGCCTTGACTGTTAATAAACGTGAAAAGAAAATCGTTTCAAAAGCTAAAATTCACACACGTGGTTTTGTCTATGTCAAGAAAAGCCGTGATATTCTACGTGAATCAGCTGAATTGGTTAATCAAACTGTTGAAAATTACTTGGCACAAGATAGCTTTGACTGGGGAGAATTGAAAGGAGCTGTCCGCGATGAAGTGGCAAAATTCCTTTTTGACCAAACCAAACGTCGCCCTGCTATTTTACCAGTGGTTATGGAAGTGAGATAAGAAGATAAGGGAGGCAAAAGCCAAGTCTCCCTATTTGTTATTTTTGCTGTGCAGTTTTTTCTTGTTTTTTTAAGTTTTGATTGATATACTAAAAGCCCAAGATTTTGAAATATGGATTAATTTGCCTTAATCTAAAATTCTAGAAAGCGAGGATACGTATGAGAAAGTTATGTAGGATAATCTTTTTTATTCCCAAACTCATTATCAGTATTATCTGGAATTTTTTCTGGGCTATTTTTAGAACGATTGTAATTATTGGAATTATTTGTTTTGGTTTACTATATTATGCCAATAATAGTAGTTCTCAGTTAGCCAATACGATTTCAACCATTGCAAATAATGTAACAAGTTATCTTTCAGCAAATAGTGATGATATTGCTAATAGTCTAAAGGATTTGTCAACGGATGATTTCACTTATTATTCAGGAGCACGTTGGTCAAGCAATTCTGCAAATGTCTATATTGAAACGACCAATGAAACTTTGGTCAATGCTTATAAGGAAGCCATCAATACTTGGAATGCAACGGGAGTTTTTACATTTAATGTAGTTTCGGATGCATCATCAGCAGATATTATTGCGACTGAATATTCTGATGCTAGTTCAAAAGCAGCAGGATTTGCTGAGACAGAAACGAATGCTTTGACAAATCATATTACTCATGTTGATGTAAAATTGAATACTTACTATTTAACAGAAAATGATTATGGTTATACGCATAATCGTATTGTTTATACCGCGGAACATGAGTTGGGACATGCGATTGGGCTTGATCATGATGATAGTGAAGAATCAGTTATGCAATCCTCAGGCTCTTATTATGGCATTCAGGATGTTGATATTGAAAAAGTCCAATCACTTTATGCTTCTTAAATAAAAGTAAATCTAGAAAAAAACTGCTGATTTCAGCAGTTTTTTTCATATTCTCCTAGTTTAACGACTTGTGATTTGGTAAAATAGACATATGATTATTTTACAAGGGAATAAAATTGAACGCTCATTTTCGGGCGATGTACTTTTTGATAATATTAATATTCAAGTTGATGAGAAAGACCGCATTGCGCTAGTTGGGCGAAATGGTGCGGGAAAATCAACTTTGTTAAAAATTTTAGTGGGTGAAGAAACACCAACTTCTGGTGAAATTAATACCAAACGTGATTTAACCTTATCTTACTTAGCCCAAGATAGCCGTTTTGAGTCAAAGAATACGATTTTTGATGAAATGTTGCACGTTTTTGATGATGTGCGTGGCATGGAATCACGTTTGCGTAAAATGGAAATGCAAATGGCAGAGCTGACAGGTGATGCTTTTGATAAATTGATGTCAGATTATGACCGCATGTCAGAGGAATTTCGTGTCAAGGGTGGATTTACCTATGAGGCGGAAATCAAGGCGATTTTAAATGGTTTTAAATTTGATGAATCCATGTGGCAAATGAAGATTTCGGAATTGTCAGGTGGGCAAAATACACGCTTGGCGCTTGCCAAAATGTTGCTTGAAAAGCCTGAATTGCTAGTGCTAGACGAACCAACCAACCATTTGGATATCGAAACTATTGCTTGGCTTGAAAATTACTTGGTCAACTACCAAGGTGCTTTGATTATTGTCAGTCACGACCGATATTTCTTGGATAAGGTGGCAACGGTGACGCTTGATTTGACACCACATTCGCTTGACAGATACGTTGGTAATTATTCTAAATTCATGGATTTGAAGGCTGAAAAGTTAGCACTCGAAGCCAAAAATTATGAAAAACAAGCCAAAGAAATTGCTAAGTTAGAGGACTTTGTTCAACGTAATATTGTGCGTGCCTCAACGACAAAACGTGCCCAAGCTCGCCGCAAACAGTTGGAAAAAATGGAACGTTTGGACAAACCAACGGCAGGGCAAAAATCAGCTAACATGACTTTTCATGCGGATAAAGTGTCAGGAAATGTAGTCTTGACGGTGACAGATGCGGAAATTGGCTATGATGACCAAATCTTGTCAGAACCAATTAATATTGATGTCAAGAAATTTGATGCCATTGCCATTGTCGGACCAAATGGTATCGGAAAATCAACCTTAATTAAATCAATTGTGGGTCAAATTCCATTTATCAAGGGAACATCAACCTACGGTGCCAATGTTGAAGTGGGTTACTATGACCAAACGCAATCAAATTTGACGCGTACAAACACGGTTCTTGATGAGCTTTGGAATGACTTTTCAACGACACCAGAAGTGGAAATTCGTAACCGTTTGGGAGCTTTTCTCTTCTCTGGCGATGATGTCAAGAAATCAGTCAGCATGCTTTCTGGTGGTGAACGCGCCCGCTTACTTCTTGCAAAATTGTCCATGCAAAATGATAATTTCCTTATTCTAGATGAACCAACCAACCACTTGGATATCGATAGCAAGGAAGTTTTAGAAGATGCTTTGATTGATTTTGATGGAACACTTTTATTTGTCAGTCACGACCGTTATTTCATTAACCGTGTGGCAACAAAAGTGCTTGAAATCTCTGAAAAAGGCTCAACCCTTTATCTTGGTGATTATGATTATTACCTTGAGAAAAAAGCAGAGCTGGAAGAAATGGAACGTTTGAAAGCCGAAGAAGCACAGGAAAAAACAGTTGCCATTGTTGAAAAAGCGCCAGCTAATGATTATCAAGCGCAAAAAGCTAACCAAAAAGAACTTCGCAAACTCACACGCCGAATCGCTGAAATTGAAAATCAATTAGAAGAGATTGAAGCGCGTGAAGAAGCAATCAATCAAGCGATGTTAGCCACAAATGATGCCGTAGAACTTGTTGATTTGCAAAAAGAACTCGATGACTTGACTGAACAACAAGAAAACCTCATCCTAGAATGGGAAGAACTCAGCGAACAGGTTGAAGGATGATCTTTAATGATATGCAGCTGTCTGGGATTAGTTAGCATATCATTTTTTAGTTAAAAAAATCAATAGCAAGCTATTGACTTTTTATGTTAAAGTTCTATAATAATTAGTGATAAATAATAAGAAAGTATCTAGCAAATCTTAAATTTAGCCGAATAAGCTTACTTGAAAAGGAAAAAGTTTATTTTTGGGTTAATTTTTAGAGGCTTGTTTTTTTGACTGTGGAGGTAATCATGAATCCTAAACATGCTCCTTATGGATGGTTAGTAAAACGGATAGCGCGTCGTTTGGAACAAAATATGAATAATTTTCTTAAACCGTATAATATTACGATTATGCAATCATGGGTTTTAATGTTTTTGAAACAAACAGAGAAGTGCTACACTTTCAAAGAACTAGAGAAACAATTTGAAGTTTCTCAGCCAACCATGGCCGGTATTTTAGCACGTTTGGATCAAAAAAATATGATTATAACCATTCAAGATGAAAAAGATAAGCGTATTAAAAAAGTTCAAATTTCTGATGATGGTAGAGCTTTGATTAATCGTTTAGGTGAGCACCTAGAGGATTCAGAAGTTGCAATCGTTGGGAATTTTACCAGAGATGAGCAAGAGACTTTTCATTTATTGCTTGAAAAAGCTTATTATAATGTTGTAGAAAGAGGTGACGAGAATGATTAAAACTTTACTCGCGCAAGTGAAGGAGTATAAAACGCCATCTTTATTAGCTCCTTTATGTGCCGCTTTGGAAGTTTTTTTCGATATGTCTATTCCCTTTGTGATTGCAAAATTGATTGACCAAGGGATTCAGGCAGGAAATCTTGCGGTAGCCATGAAATATGGTTTATTTATGTTACTTTTAGCTATTTGTGGTTTGACGACAGGTTTCCTAGCAGGGAAATTTGCGGCACAGGCTTCAGCTGGTTTTGCTGCTAATTTGCGTGAAGGAATGTATGACAATATTCAAACATTTGCTTTCTCAAATATTGATAAATACAGCACGGCTGGTCTTGTAACACGTATGACAACCGACGTGACAAATGTGCAAAATGCTTACCAAATGATTATTCGTGTGGTTGTCAGAGCACCGTTAACAATCATTTTCAGTATGTTTATGTGTTTTGTGGTTGATCGTCAATTAAGCTTGATTTTCCTACTTGCTGTTATTATTTTAGCGGCTTCATTGCTGTTCATCATGCGTAAAGCAATGCCCGCTTTTAACTATGTTTTCCGTAAATACGATGACTTGAATGCCAGTGTCCAAGAAAATATTTCTGGTATTCGTGTGGTAAAAGCTTTTGTCCGTGAAGATTATGAGAATAAAAAATTCACCAAGGCTGCTGAAAATATCTACCGTTTATTTGTGAAAGCGGAAAAAATTGTTATTTTTAATAATCCAATCATGATGTTTATCATCTTCGCTTGTATGATTTGCTTGTCTTGGTTCGGAGCCCGCTTTATTGTAGCGGGTAGTTTAACGACAGGGGAGCTAACGTCACTTCTTTCTTATATCTTTGCCATGATGATGTCATTGATGATGTTGTCAATGATTATGGTTATGATTTCAATGAGTACAGCTAGTGCAGAACGTATTTCTGAGGTACTCAACGAAAAAGCTGACATTGTTAATCCTGAAAATCCATTGATGGAAGTTTCAGACGGAGGTATTGTTTTTGATCATGTGCATTTTTCTTATAAACATGGCGGTGGTGAAGAGGTGCTTTCTGATATAAACCTGAGTATTAAATCTGGTGAAATCATTGGAGTTATTGGTGGAACAGGTTCTGGTAAGACCTCATTTGCTAATTTGATTTCACGTCTTTATGATGTTGATTCTGGTTCAATTAAAGTTGGTGGACGTGATGTTCGCGAATACGATTTGGAAGTTCTTCGTGACCAAGTAGCGGTTGTTCTTCAGAAAAATGTCCTTTTCTCAGGGACTATCTTGGATAACCTTCGTTGGGGAAATGAAAATGCGACAGATGAAGAATGTATGGAAGCTTGCCGTCAAGCTTGCGCAGATGAATTTATCGAACGCTTCCCAGATAAATACAACACTTGGATTGAACAAGGTGGTAGTAACGTTTCTGGTGGGCAAAAACAACGTCTTTGTATTGCCCGCGCGTTGTTGAAAAAACCAAAAGTATTGATTTTGGATGACTCAACTAGTGCTGTTGATACTGCGACAGATGCGAATATCCGTCAATCATTTGCTGAAACCATTCCTGGGACAACTAAAATTATTATTGCCCAACGTATTTCTAGTGTGCAACACGCTGATAAAATTTTAGTTCTTGATGATGGTAAGATTTCGGGATTTGCCAGTCATGATGAACTATTACAAACAAATGCGATCTACCGTGAAATTAGCGATGTTCAACAGCAAGGTAGTGGTGATTTTGATGCGGAAGGAGGTAGCAATTAATGGCTCAAACCAAAAAAGAAATTAATAAACAAGATACGCTAAAACGTGTGTTGGCTTATGTTTTGAAAAACTATAAATGGCGCTTCTTGCTAGTATTGGTTTTGATTTTAGTAACAGCGCTTTGTATGGTACGCTTTAGTTTGTTCATGCAAACATTGATTGATAGTTATATTACACCTCTTTTAGCTGCTAAAAATCCAGATTTTTCAGGGTTAGCGCACGCTATTTTCCAATTAATCATCATTGGTATTATTGGTGTTCTAAGTTCTTACACTTATAATCGTTTGATGGTTTATGTTGGACAAGGAACAATGCGTCGTATTCGTATTGATTTGTTCACTCATATGGAACGCTTGCCAATCAAATACTTTGATACACATGCTCACGGTGATATCATGTCTATCTATACTAACGACGTTGATACACTTCGTCAGTTGATTAGCCAGAGTATTCCTCAGGTCATTAATTCGGTTTTTTCGATTGTGGTAACATTTACAAGTATGCTTCTTTTGAATGTTCCCTTGTCAATATTATCACTTTTTATGGTTGTGGTGTTATTATCAGTAGCGCGTAAAATTGCTTCGCAATCGTCTAAGCATTTCCATAATCAACAAAATGACCTTGGGCGTGTCAATGGGTTCATTGAGGAAATGATGGACGGTCAAAAAGTGGTTAAAGTTTTCAATCACGAAGAACGTGCTAAAGAAGATTTCCGAAAAATCAATCAACAGCTCCGCTATTCTGCTACAAATGCTAATATCTATGCTAATATTTTGATGCCAGTATCCGCTAATATTGGACATATTTCCTATGTGCTTTGTGCCATGCTTGGGGCAACCCTAGCTCTTCAAGGCTATGCTGGATTGACTTTGGGAACATTGGTTTCTTTCCTAGCGCTTAACCGTAGTTTTACAAACCCAATCACACAAATCAGTCAACAAATCAACGCAGTTATTATGGCGATGGCTGGTGCTGATCGTGTCTTTAATCTACTTGATGCTGAAGTGGAAACAGATGAAGGTTATGTTGAATTGGTAAATGCTACTGAGGACACTGCTGGAAATCTTCAAGAAGTTGAAGAAACAACTGGTATGTGGGCTTGGAAACATCCACACGAAGACGGCACCGTAACTTATCACAAGCAAGAAGGTCGTGTAACCTTCTCAGATGTAACCTTTGGTTATAATGATGATAAAATGGTTTTACATGATATTAATTTGTTTGCGGAACCTGGTCAAAAAATTGCCTTTGTTGGCTCAACTGGTGCTGGTAAAACAACTATTACAAACTTGATTAACCGTTTTTACGATATTCAAGAAGGTAAGATTCATTACGACGGTATTAACATTCGTAAAATCAAAAAAGCTGACCTTCGTCGTAGCTTAGGGATTGTATTGCAAGATACACACCTTTTCACAGGAACAGTTATGGATAATATCCGTTACGGACGTTTGAATGCGACTGACGACGAATGTATTGCTGCGGCTAAGTTAGCTAATGCACATGATTTCATTAAACGTTTGCCAGAAGGTTACGATACCATTTTGACAGGTGACGGAAGTAATTTATCTCAAGGACAACGTCAATTGCTTGCGATTGCACGTGCAGCTGTGGCAAATCCACCTGCTTTGATTTTGGATGAAGCAACATCATCAATCGATACGCGTACCGAAGTTCACGTCCAAGAAGGTATGGATGCGTTGATGAAAGGTCGTACAACTTTTGTTATCGCTCACCGTTTGTCAACAGTTCGCAATGCGGATTGTATCATGGTTCTCGAGCAAGGACGTATCATCGAACGTGGTAACCACGACGAATTGATTGCGCAAAAAGGTCGTTATTACCAACTTTACACAGGTAACGCCATTGGTGAATAGCTGAATTAAATCATTGTTAAAATTTATTTTATCAATATGTGAAAATGTAAAAAAGAATAACCTCTTTTTGAAGTGCCCCCCAAAAGTTAGACTAAATATTTAAGTTAAGGATTGAGTTCTGTATTGCACAGGACTTAGTC